>OLHG01000554.1_pt1 | contig 26304 bp, 31 predicted proteins | sample 1605971 | NCBI WGS metagenome assembly OLHG01 (sample SAMN03283289) | human gut metagenome | biome: human-associated habitat; material: feces | host: Homo sapiens | place: Peru | collected 2012 | reverse complement strand
CACGATGGTGGTCATCGAGTCCACCGCCAACGGCTACGACCACTTCAAGACACTGTGGGACGACGCGGTGGCCGGCGTCAACGCATGGACGCCGATATTCCTGCCGTGGTACCTGGAGCCGGGGTACCGAAAGAGCGTGCCGGAGGGCACCGTGTGGGACGAGGAGGAGGAAGGCCTCCGGCGGGACTTCGGGCTGGACGATGAGCAGCTCATGTGGCGCCGCTGGTGCATCAAGGCCAACTGCGGCAACGACGCGGCTATGTTCCGGCAGGAGTACCCCAACACGCCGGACGAGGCATTCCTGCTCAGTGGCGAGGGCTACTTCGACAACGCGACGCTGGGCCAGCAGCGGATGCACGCACCGGCGCCCGCATCCGTGGGCTGGTTCGTTTTCGACGAGCCGGCGGAGCCGGGGGACGCGCCGCGGAACTGGCGGTATGAGCCCGGCGAGGCCGGGGCTGTGCGTATCTGGAAGGCACCGGAGAGGGGCGTGCCCTATGTGCTGGGCGGCGATACAGCCGGCGAGGGCAGCGACCGCTTCACAGCCTTTGTACTGGACAACCGCACCGGGGCGCAGGTGGCAGAGCTGCAGATGCCCTTGTCTGAGATACAGTATGCCCGGCAGATCTACTGCATGGGCCGGTATTACAACGATGCGCTGGCGGCGGTGGAGGTCAACTTTTCCACCTATCCGGAAAAGAAGCTGGAGGAGTGGCACTACCCGAAGCTCTACCAGCGGGAGCGCTTCGACACATTTAAGAATGTGATGGTCAAGTCCCAAGGCTGGGTGACCTCCCCTAAGACGCGGCCCCAGATGTTGGCCACGCTGCACACGGTGATGGACGAGGAGCCGGGGCTGGTGGTGTCGGCATGGACACTGGGGGAGATGATCACCTTCGTGTACGACGAGAACCGCAAGCCGCAGGCGGCGGTGGGGGAGCACGACGACCTGGTGATGGCGGCGGCCATCGCCCACAGTGTCCGGCCCCAGCAGCGCTACACGGCGGAGGCCGAGGCGGCAGACCGGCGGCACTGGACGCAGGATATGTGGGAGGACTGGCGCCGGGCTAATCTGGCGACGCGGAAGCAGTTGGAAGCGGAGTGGAAACGCTCCGAAAAATAAAAACAGGAGGAATGTGCGAAATGGATTTCTTTAGTATCGTATGCGGCGCGGCGTCGCTGCTGTGGCTGGCGGCCGGTGCGCTGGCGGTGGAGGACCGCTGGCGGCAGCGGCGTCTGACCAAAAAGAGCGAGGAGGCGCTGGACAAGCTGCTGGAGGAGGTGTTCTGCGATGAGCAAGACGACTGAGCTGGTGGAAAGGCTGCGGGAGCTGCCGCGAGACACGCGAAAAGCCACCGTGGAGATCTACGACCTGTGCATCGAGGCGTCGTATGAGATTGAGGGGCTGACGGACCGGTGTGCCCGGTACGCCGAGGAGATCGCGGTGCTGCAGGAAAAGGTGAATGCATGACCAGAAAAAGGTACGTTAAGCTGCTGATGGCCTGCGGTTTCCCGCGGAACGATTGCCAGGAGGCGGCTCAGGCCGTGAGGGTGACTGAATGCTCTTATCAGGACGATATGAAGGACTGGCTGAGTGCTTTCCGGTTTCGGAGGATATTCAAGCGGGCGAATGAAGGTCTTGAGGAACTTTCTCGGTGCATCGACATCTTGCAGCAAGCGCTGGGGGTGGAGTGATGGAACGACTGACGGCACATAGCAAGCAAACATCGCACGAAAACGGTATCTGTTGCGCACATTTTTGCGGCCCCGAATGCCTCGGAGTTGGCGGAAACTGCGCCATGAATTGCAAGTGGGAAGAAGCGGCGTGGAGTCGCCTCGCCGCCTACGAGGACACGGGGCTGGAACCTGCGATGTGCGCCAATTACAAGGCGTTTGAGGATGAGGCAATTAGTAAAGGCGTAACATTCAAACGCATCGTCGAATTGATGGACGCCGACAAGGACGGACGCGTGGTAGTGTCGTGCTGGATTCCGGTGACTGAGCGACTACCAGAGGACTCCGTGAAAGAGTGCATTATTTTTGTCCCTCATATACCAGAGAATATCGTTGGTTTGGGGCGATACCTTGGTGCTGGCAGATGGGTGCTTGACGGATGGTATCTTACGCCCGAAGCTGTCGCCTACTGGATGCCGCTGCCGGAGGCACCGCATAAGAAAGCATTGGAGGCGATGAATGATGACTGATTTGAAACCCTGCCCGTTCTGCGGCGGCACAAAACTCAAGATAGACCGAAAGTCGCGGCTTGCCGGGTGGAATGGGCTTGATATGCGCGTAGAAATGCATACCTACTCTGTCCGATGCAACACTTGCCACGCACGTGGTGGCGCTGTTGGTGGTCGCGTTATGAATGACCCGTGGACACACTGCACCCAGTTTCCCAACTGGGCTACGACGGACAAAACTCTGGAAGCAAAAGCAACCGAAGCGTGGAACAGGAGGGCTGACAACGGCGACAAAGAGAGTGTGTGACCGCTGTGGTGCGGAGATCAACCCGTACAACTCCGTCACCTATGCCGGTATGCGGCGAGTTAAGAACGACATAAACGATAACGACTACGAGCTGTGTGTTTCGTGCGCTCACGAACTGCGGAAGTGGTTCAACGGGGAGGAGAACGACAATGGCTGAATACATTGACAGGGAGAAGGCGAAGAGTCTGTTGCATATCGAATACGCATACGCCGCAGAACAACTTTTGGACGAGATTCCCGCCGCTGATGTCGCCCCGGTGGCGTATGGGCGTTGGGGCACGGGCCGGTTCAATTTGGAAACGGGAAACTATGAGGAGCAGTGCATCCGCTGCCGGAATTTCTCGAAAGAGTATGGCAAGCCTTACTGCCCCAACTGCGGTGCGAAGATGGACGGTGTGGAATGAGGATGTACTACACTGTGTATGATGCACGGACGGACGATGTGCTGGCATTCGGAAACGCCGCGCAGTGCGCCGTCATGCTGGGATGTGCAAGCTCCCAAACATTCCACTCCATTGTCAGCAAAGTGCAGCACGGGAAACATAAAAAATACAGCGTGGTAGTGGAGGACCTGGACAAGGAGGTGGAGGAATGCCCATGAAGATTGAGCGTATATGGGCGATGCCCAACAAGTGGACCTTTTCCATCAAGCCCATTGCCCAGCTGCTGCGGGAGGAGATGGGCGAGGGCGTTTGGGTTGACCCATTCGCAGGGGAAAAGTCACCGGCCGCGATCACCAACGACCTGAATCCGGAGCGGCCCACGGATTACCACATGGACGCGCTGGCGTTCCTGAAAACCTTTGCAGATAACTCTGTGGACGGTGTGCTGTATGACCCGCCGTATTCCCAACGGCAGGTCAAAGAGTGCTACGACGGTATACAGGGGGGCTTGAAATGGGATGGACGCATGACGTTTTGGAGCGAGACAAAGAACGAGGTGGCGCGCATCCTCAGACCGGGAGGAAAGGTCATCTGCTTTGGCTGGAACTCTATGGGGTTGGGGGCAAAGCGCGGGTTTGAAATGACGAGGGTCCTGCTGGTGCCTCACGGTGGAAGCCGAAACGACACGATCTGTACGGTGGAGGTAAAAGAGAACGTATGAAGCGATACATAGCTGTTTTTGGAGCACTGGCAGTGGCGCTGGGACTGCTGTCGGCGGCGCTGCTGGTGTACGGCAGGGTATATGAAACGGTCATCGGATGCGTATGCTGCGGGGTGATCCTGTATCTGGCGGCGATCTCGGGATGGGTGGCATGGGAAGCGTGGCGGGAAGGGAGACAGAAAAAATGAAAGTTGGGAAGAATGCGGTGGTGGGCGCAAGGCCGTACAAGCCCAGGATCACTTGTGACCTGTATGTACCGGAAAAGGGAGAGTGCGCGGGGTTGAACCAGCTGCTCTGCGCGGAGAAAGGGAAGTGCGCGTTCTATAAGAGCCGCAAAAGGGCGCGGGACGACCGCGTGTCCAGTATTCTGACGCGGCGGAACAAGGGACTTGCGATATCCGACATGGAGGCGCAACAGCTGCTGGAGGTCATGAAGCGCAAACCGGAGCGGGAGGACGGCTGATGGCGGTCAATGAGTTGTTTTGCAGGCGGTTGCGGGTGCTGCGGGAAAGACGGCAGATTAAGCGGTGCGTGCTGTCAGAGCTGTGCGGACTGAGCAAGGAGACCGTAAAGCGCTACGAGGAGGGGACGGCAGAGCCGCTGGCCTCCTCACTGGAGGCACTGGCGGACTATTTCCACGTGACGACGGACTACCTGCTGGGGCGTGAGGAAAAATAATTTTGCACCATTCCCATACATGGGAGTCAGACAATCGAAAACCTGCGAAAATGGTACATGAGAGAGTGGGTAATTCTCTTTTGTACCATTTTTCTATCCGAAAGGAGCGCAGGATGGCCGAACTTTTACCTATGGACGCGGAAAAACAGCAGGCGTATTACGACCAGCTTAATGATGCGGTGGGGGAGAGTTTGGCTTATTTTTATGCCTGCATACGCTTCAACAAGCCCTTTGACATGAACGCGCTGCCGGCAAGCGGGAGCAAAAACAAGTGGACCGCCTATTGCGAGAAGCTGGCGAAAAAGAAGCTGGACCGGACGCCGGGAGGCGGAGAGCTGGGCTTTCTCGATGGGCTGACGGACATTACCAAGATATTCGGAGAGGGGCTGGAGAACGGCAACTTCACCAAGGCGGTGAGCGCGGAGAAGAGCGCACGGGACGGCAGGCAGGGCACCAAGCGGCAGGCCGCAGACTGGGGCGAGGGAACGGGAAAAGCGCCATACACCAGCGAGGACTACAACGAGTTTGACCGCATCTACAACGCGCTGTGCGCCGACTTTGGCGGGGAGCAGGCCGTGAGCGCCAAGCAGCAGCTGATCCTGCGGAACGTGGCAAAGTGGACAAAGCAGATGAATGATGCCGCAGAGATGGGCGCTATAGACAAGGCCAAGAAGCTATCCAGCATGATACAGGAAAACCTGGCATCGGAAAACTTGCGGAAGAAGGACACAAAACCGGTGGAGGATCTGCGGCTGGACAACATGGTGGTGGCGCTGGAGCGGGCAGGACTACTGAAAAACGGGAAGCCCTGCGAACCGGATGAGGCGTTCCGTATATTCTTCGGCCGGCCGTGCAAATACCCCTATACGCGGGATGCTGCCGACCAGATGATACTGATAAACGAAAACCGGATGCGGCAGAACGACGGACTGCCGGAGCTGACAGAGCTGCCGGACGAGATGCGGCTGGAGGACAATTTGGGCGAGTTTGCAGAGAAACCCAACGAGGCGGAGAAGGAAGCCTACGAAAATCTGGGGCTGGTGCGGATGCGCCCGGTGAAAAAGAAGAAAAAGCCGGGTAAGCCGAAAGCGGACGCAGAGGATGTGAACACCGATGGCGAGGCGAACGGGTAAAGCGTATGTGGCCGGTCTTGGCTGGGTGACAAAAAAGCCCACACAGGAACGCAGCTACGAAAACTATGAGGATGCCTTTTGGGCATTTTTGGTATGGGTGTGCCGATTCTACCCGGATAAGGCGCTGGACGTATTCAGGAGCCCCACGGCGGACTTTGCAAACGAGGAACTGCTGCAGCGGGTGATGGTGCGGGTATACGCCCGCAAGGCTTCTGTTTCCTTCACTGGAACGCGAGGCGTAACAAAAACCAGCACGAAGTTCAAATACGCGGAGCTGAACGGGCTGGTGTGGCCCGGTGTGCAGAGTGCATACTATGGTCCAAGCTACAAGCAAATGGCAACCATAGGCAGCAAGACATACCGGCAGACGGAGCACGACTACCCGGCCCTGGCGAAGCAGTGGCGGGTGACGGCGGAGAGTAAGGATGACTTCAAGATAGAGACCGACTGCGGAAGCGCCTTTTACATATCCGCCATGCGCGGTGACAACATTCACGACGTGACGGCGGAGGAGTACGCACAGGAAGAAAATCCGGCGTTCGACTTCGCGGAATACACGACGGTGGTGCTGCCGGCTGTGCGACTGACGCATAATGTAAACGGTAAGCCGGACCCCAACTATATCCCCTACAAGGATCACGCCATTACCAGTGCGGGGCGGAAGCAGAACCATGCTTACGATACGCGGTGCGAGAACATGAAGGCCATGCTGACGGGCGAGAGCGCCTATGCCTATGACATATCGTGGGAGTGCGTAGTGTTGCAGCAGATGCGGCCCTATTCCTGGGCGCAGAAACTGCGGACAAAGCTGACGCCGGAGCGGTGGATGCGCGAAATGGAATCGCGCTACACCGGGGCGGACAGCAATCCTATCGTGCGGGACGAGGTGCTGACAGAGTGCCGCAAACTGATGATCGCGGAGAACCGGCACTGCGCCTACGACATAGGCAACAAACTGAAGCCGGAGGACGTGATCTACATCGTGGGGTACGACGTATCCTACGCCGACGACAAGAAGAACGCAAAATGCGCCTGCGTGGTGCTGAAATGCACACGTCAAACGGACTGGCTGAAGCGGGACCGCTACCTGAAGCAGGTGGTGTATGTGGACGTTTGGAACCCACCGGTAAAGAGCATGATGCAGGCGCAGCGGATCAAGGACGTGTGGAGCCGCTTCTGCTATGAGGGCGGCGCGGCCACATACCTTGCCATAGACGCATGGCAGTACGGCACCAGCGTGGTGGAGAACCTGATGATGGACCTGGGAGACGGCCTTGCGCCGCTGTGCGTAAGGAACCACGCAAGCTTCACGGAACTGGAACAGGAGAACGCCGTGCCGTGTTTGTACCCTATCAAGGCGGGCGGCGCGGGCGTGACCGACCCGGACGCAGAGATGGTGCGGTACGCGGAGCTGCAATTCGAGAACCGGAACGTGGAGCTGCTGTGCTCTAATGTGAACGAGGGCGTGGAGAACTACAAGAAGTACCACCGGATCAAAGACGACAGCATGGACGCCATGCTGGCAGACCCCTACATAAAGACCCGTGAACTGGTGGGGCAGATACAGAACCTGAAAAAGGTGGCCAGCGGCACGACCCAAAAGGAAGAACGGATAAGCAAGCACATACAGCGCGATATATGGTCGGCACTGAAATATGCGCTGCGGGTGGCGCAGATACTGGAGCGCGAGGAACTGGCGCAGGCGGTGCGGCACAAGAGTGACTGGGACGTGGAGCTGGCAAAATACAAAAACCGCGCCGCGGCACCGCACAGAGCGGCGGCAGCCGGCGCGGGAGGCCGCACGGTGACGGCGCGGCGCGGCGGGAGGATATGCTGAAATGGCGGCAAGGAAGTACAGACTGTACGCGGCGCGGGTGACAGGCGAAACGGTGGCGCTGGCGGAAAAGGAGCGCTTTGTGCGGATAACGGCGGGGTATATGCTGCTGTACCGCACTACGACGCCGAAAAAAATGCAGACGGTGGAGATCAAGGGCGCGGATCTGAAACGCCTAACGGAGCGAGACCGGCTGTGGCTGGCGGACTGCATCGCGGCGGCGCTGGCGGACGGGGTGAAAAAGAACAGGGCTGACACGCAGAAGCGGCTGAACGAGCTGCTGGATGCGTGGGAGAGGGAGCTGGAAAAAGAGCGCTCCCGCATAGACGAGGAGACGGCGCATGGAGCAGGAGAAGCGGAGGAATCTGACAAGTGAATTGCAGAGCGTAGCCTGCGGCACCTACCCGGAGATATTTCAGCGGTTCAACGCGCTGGCGGAGCAGTACGGCAATATGCCGGCAGGGGCGCTGGCAAGCGCCTTCAGCCGGGTGAGCATGAGCCAGTCGGCACGGGTGAACCCCTACATACAGAACCGAAGGGTGCAGGCCATCTCCTCGCTGCCGGAGGACTATACCAAGAATACGGTGGCAGAGATGCTGACCGCCCCACTGGGAAACGAGCAGGGGCTGCGGCAGGTGGAGCACGGGCTGGAATTTACGGCCTATCCGCTTTTCCACACCCGGAAGATGTACCAGGATCTGCTGACGTATCACAGCTACATCGCCCCGGAGTTCACCGATAAGGACACAGCGAAGAACGACGAGTTCTGGCGGGAGTGGAAGCTGCTGGAGAAGCTGCGGCGCAAGCTGGACGTAAAGACCACGGCCCACAAGCTGGCAGGGCAGGCGGTGCAGGAGGGCAAAGTATTCTACTACCCCCGCGTGAGCGTGGACAAGCCCCACAACAAGGTGAACTACGCTTTTATGCAGCAGCTGCCCAGCGACTGGATAAAGATCGTGGGGTTCAACAGCGTGTCGAAGTACACCGTGGCCTTTAACATGATGTACTTTCTGAAGCCGGGATGTGAGCCGGCGCAGTTCGGAGACCTGTTTAAGCCCTACTGGGGCATATTCACCCAGGTGGCGGCGAGACCGCCCAAGGGCACGGGCACCCGGTATGTATACGCGGCGAAGAACACCATCAATATGAACCGCTTTACCGAGCTGAAAACAGCAGCGGAGCAGGGAGGCGGCGTGCTGCCGGGAGACCCGGACGTATACTACCAGAACGGGAAGTGGTGCTACTGGGTGACGCTGCCGGTGGATGCCGTATATCCCTTTGAGATAGACGACGCGCAGACGGCGGTTGTATCGCCTCTGACGGGACTTTTCCTGTCGTTTATCCAGATCGCGCAGTATGAGCAGATACAGCTGGAACTGGTACAGAACCCGCTGATCTCTCTGCTGACGGGCGAGATCGAATACGACGACAACAGCACGAGGCAGCAGTCGGACAGCTACAAGCTGAGCAACGCAGGGTGGGAGCTTTTCCGCACGCGGTTTTACGACGAACTGGCGGAGAACAACACCAGCGGCATAGGCTGGTACGCCGCGCCGCTGAAGAACATGGAACTGCACCAGCTGGCCGAGGCGCCCAGCGCCACAAAGATAAGCTCCGCAGGGTACGGCTACACCATGGCGAAGGCGGGCCTGAGCGCACTGATACCCACCAGCGACGAGCCGCGGGCGGGCGTGGCAAATATCAGCTTGCAGATAGAGAGCAAGTTTGCCGAGCAGATATACCGGTGCTATGAGCGCATGATGCAGGGCATCATGGACGGGCTGAACCTGAAGTATTCATGGAGATTCGCCATGTTTGGCAACATCGCGGAGGACGAAAAGACCTTTGAAAACGCCAGACAGGGGATGACGCTGGGCATACTGCCCCAGACCATGCTTTACATGGCGATGCTGGACATGAGCGTGATGGACGACATGGCCATCAGCCGTGCGGTGAAGGAAAGCGGCATTATGGACCTGCGGCTGCCCCTTGTGACCAGCTACAACGCCAAGCAGAGCGAAAGCGGACTGCCGCCGCAGGCGGCCCACGACATGAATCCCGGAGGGAGACCGGCATCGGAAGGGGCGCCGGGGACCGAGGGACAGGAAGCGTCAGAGGACGCGGGAGGCTGAGAAGAAATGGGCATGACGGCAATACTGACGGCGGACGACCTGCACGAGATCAACCGGGAGCTGGCCCGGGGGAACGACGTGGAGATACGCCGGACGGCGGAGGGACTGGCCATAAAGGCACACACCGTACACACGGTGAAGAAAAAGAAAGGCACGGCACTGCCGATGCCGACAGACCGATAGGGCGGCGAGAGCCCCTGCGACAGTGGGGAACGAAAACGGAGAATGCGGCTGCTGTGACCGAAGGCTTGCGCGGATGCGCGGGGTATTGAGGTAGGCGCAATGGCCGTGAAAAGTGGATAACCGCGGCAAAGGGGCTGCGGGGAAAGCCAAATGGGGCTGCGCCGGTGGAGAACACCGGCTGCGGCTCCATTTTTATTTTGCGGAGAGAGGGAGTGAGGACATGAGAGCACAGGAATACGCCAGCTGGGATAACCCGCGGTTCGCGCCTATGCGGGAGCCGATGCGCCGGGTGATGGAAGCATACGGCAATGCGGAAAAGTGGTTCGCGGACATCAAGGACCGGGTGCTGTGCGACATGGGTATGCCGTTTCTGTCGGATGCGATACACAAGCTGGAGCACAAGCAGCCTGAGCGGATAGACGAGTTCGCGGAGATACCCCACGACTACCACCTGCGGCTGATGTACCCGGGTACGCCGGAGCTGGACGAGGACTTTGACAACGACCTGGACCGGGTATTCGAGGTGTGCGTGGCTATTGTGGACGGTGTAAACGAGGCACTGGGCGGATTTATCCGCGCCACGGCGGACGGGGAGTTCAACGCGCTTTCCCTGAAGGCGGAGGAGCTGCAGATCGCCAACACAGACGACAGGCGCAAGCTGCTGGATGCCTGGACCATGCTCGATAACGGCGGCATGAGTCGCGCCACCTTTGACAGTTGGTGCAGAAAACTGTTTGAAGGCGGTGAGGACGAATGAACACGCTGAAAACCAAGGCGCTGCCCAAGAAGGTGAGCGCCAGCGGCACCCTGCGGGTGATGCAGAAGCTCAACGAATACGAGTTCGGCGTGGAGCTGTGGGTCCTGCGCGAGGGTGAAAACCGCAACAAGTGGGACTATCGAAACCTCGCGGACTACTACAAGACGTTCATCGGGCAGCCCATCCTGATCGCTTATGTGGGGCAGCAGGTGGGGGACGGACACAACATGAGCAAGCGCCGGGATCCCAAGACCGGGGAGGAGTACCAATCCTTCATGGAGGGGACGGCGGAGCGCATCGTGGGAACGCTGTCCGATGACGAAAAGGACTTTACCCTTGTGGAGAGGGGCGGTCATACATGGCTCAGAGCGAAGGGACGGCTATTTGCTTTTTACGCCCCGGAGCTGACGCGGAAGATCGTGGAACAGGGCACGATGGACGTTTCCGCCGAGACAATGGTGTCGGAGAGCCACAAAGAGGGCGATGTGGACGTGTTTACCAAATGGTCAGGCATAGGCGTGACCATTCTGGGCGACAGGGTAAACCCGGCAATACAGGGTGCGAGCATCGCAAAGCTGGCGGCCATGCAGGAGGAATTTAAGGAATTGAAGCTGCGGGCCGCGTCGCTGCACACAGCCGCAGAGGGCAGCGACGGCAAGGAACCCGACAAAAACACAAAAAAAGGAGTGAAAAGCAACATGAACAAGAGAGCGATGGAGCAGATGCAGACCAAGTTCCCCAACCACAAGGTACTCTCCATGAGCGAGGACGGGCTGAACGTGGCACTGCTGGACGCTTCCGGCAATCTTTTCGGCTACACCTTTAACGCTGACGACAACGGCGAGGTGATCGCCAGCAAGATCATGCCCTGCGCGGCGCACATCGTGCTGAGCGTGGGAGAGGTGGAGCTGAACGCCGATGTGGCGGACGTGGTGGACTACACCGTGGCCTCCGTGAAGGAGACCGACGGCGATGTGAAAAGCCTGAACGCCAAGCTGGAAGCCGCCAACGAGCAGATCAGCGCCATGCAGGAGGCTGAGAGCAAGCGCCGGCTGAGCGCCTGCAAGGCTTCCGCCAAGGCGACGCTGGACGCCTTCAACGCCAACCGCGAGGAAAAGGTGGCGGAGGATGCTATCAAGGCCGTGAACGAGAACATCGAGGCCGGACTGTACGCAAACAGCTGCGACAAGGACGGCGCGTGGCTGGGTGAGAAGCTGGTCCGCGAGGCGGTGCTGGCCGTGTGCGGCGAGGCCGTGATGGAGAGCGACAAGCGCAGCGCACAGAAGCGCAAGACCACCTACGCCTGGCAGCACATCGCCGGCAACAGCGGCGAGGGAAGCGAGGGTGTGGACGCCCTGCTGGACAAGTGGGGCATCGACACCGGCAAGTAAAACGAAAAGGAGAGTGAACAAACATGGCATACATCGAGAAAACCGCGTTTGAGCCGCGGATCACCAACAACGAGTTCAACGAACTGTGCAACATCACGGGACGCTATCAGGTGTCCGAGGCGGATGCGGACTGCTCCGCTGGTCTGCTGGTGGTGCGCGGCGAGCAGCTGCCCTGTGCGGGCTTCAAGGGCATCAAGAACGAGAACGCCTTTTACATGACCGCTGCGGGCGCTGCCGCCAACGCCGACACCGGCGTGTACGCCTGCAACACCTACGAGTGGCCCATGCTGGGCGGACGCAACGGCAACAACTATGCCGTGGGCACCGCCACGCTGGGGCTGGGCGTTCCCGCTGGCCGGGACGGCACCTTCACCGAGATCGTGTTTGACGGCAAGCACGCTTACCGCTTCGGCGAGGGCAACCTGAGCACTGCCATCGGCGCAAACACCATCTTCACCATCGCCAATGGCCTGCTGGTGCCCGCCGCTGCCGCCCCCACTACTACCGGCGCCATCTACTTCAAGCTGAAGGGCACCGGCAACTTCACCGAGGGCGCCGGGCAGAGCTTTGTCTACTACGACGTGTGGGCCTGCAAGGTCAGCACCGTGACCGCGTGACAAGAGAGGAGAGTGAGTAAGAAATGGCAAAGCTGAACCTGAACAGCGTTTCCAACGAGGTTTTCGCCATCAACGGAAACGACCAGCGCGAGGACATCGTGGCCAAGGGCCGCGTGCTGTTTTATGAACACGCCCTGAAGGGCAAGATGGCCATTTTGAGCGCCAAAGGACAGAACACCCCCGTGCAGCGCACGATGAACGACCGGGGCTACAAGCAGCTGAACGAGCAGTTCCAGCGGGAGAGCCTGCTGTACGCTGCCAAGCTGGCCTGCGCCAGCACCGGCAAAAAGGCCCCCGAGAGCTGGGAGGAGTTCAAGCGCAACGGCGGTGAGTATTACGGCAACGCACGGTTCTACGCCGTGCTGCAGGGCATCTGGCAGGAGGTCATCATCCCCATTCTGCCCGCCGTGTACTCCGAAGCACTGAGCGACTTCGCCGAGACCGTGGAGATCGAGCTGGGCCAGACCTACGCCGTGAGCATCGGCAGCAACGACATCCCCGTTTTCCAGGACTCCAGCTGGGGCGCCAGCCGCAGCGTGCCGCGTAACCGCTTCTATTCCCGCGATTACACGCTGAACCCCACCCCCAAGAGCTGCTGGATCACTGCCAAGTGGATGCAGCTGGTGGGCACGAACATGGACTTCGGCGTTTTCTTCGCCAACATGGTGGCGGGTATGTACGCCAAGACCATGGGTATGTGGAATGAGGCCATGACCACCGCCACGAATGACACCAGCCTGATCCCCACCAATCTGAACTTCACCTTCAACAACCAGAACTGGGTGAAGGGCGCCAACAAGATCGCCGCGCTGAACAACACCACCATCTCCGACGTGTTTGCCACCGGCGGCACCGTGGCCCTGAGTAAGGTGCTGCCCAACACCGTGACCGGCTCCACCAATGTGAACATGGATGCCGCTATCGCCACGCTGCTGGGCGCCGACTACACCAAGGCCGGCTACCTGGGCCAGTTCATGGCGGTGCGCCTGATGCCCATGCGGGACGTTATCATCCCCGGCACCCAGAACACCACCGTGGAGACCATGCTCAGCGAGAACGACATCTGGATGCTGGCCGGCAACGGCAGAAAGCCGCTGACCATCGGCTACACCAGCGGAACGCCCATCTCCATTGAGATGGATCCCACCCGCACCGGGGATTTCGAGATCGGCCTGAACCTGACCATCGCCCTGGACTCTGTGGCCACGTTCGCGTCCAAAATTGGACACTTCACCGTGTAAGGAAAGCCACACAGGGGAAGGGGCGAAAGCCCCTCCCCGAATATGCGGATTTAGTTTAACCGGAAAAACGGCGGTCTCCAAAACCGCAGTTCGGGGTTCGAGTCCTCGCGTCCGTGCCAGATGAAAACGTTGGATCGTTTTCGCCCGAAAGGGAGTTTATGGGGGCGAAAGCCCCATACGGAAATGTAGCTCAGTTGGCAGAGCATCTGACTGTTAATCAGAGGGGCGCAGGTTCAAGCCCTGCCGTTTCCGCCATAAGGATGTGCGGCAAAGCCGCGGGTATGCAATGCGCCGACGTGTAAACGGGGCAGCGGCGGGAGCCTTGACGCATTGCGGAAAGCAAAAATCGACGCAAAAACGAAAAATAAAGCTGAGAGGAGCGAAGACATGGGTAGACCGAAGAAAAGCGGGAACCAGCTGGCGTCCCAAATCGCGGCGGAGAGCGCCGAGGAGGAGAACTTCACGGTGCCGGCCGAGGACGTGACCGCGGTGGGAGACGACGGCAGTGAGACGCCGCTGACGGAGCTGGAACCCACGCTGAAGGGCGAAACCGTGCAGGTGGAAAAGGACGCTGTGGTGCCCGCACCGGAAACGCCGGCGATGTATACCGCGGAGCAGGTGCAGCAGATGATGAAGGAGGCTGCCGCTGCCGCTGTGGCGGAGGCGCTGAAGAACATCCCCCAGCAGGTGGTTCCGCAGGTCGTACAGGTGAGCACCAGCACGGAGCAGGTGCATTTCCTGTGGATGGCACCGGTGGCGGATGACAACGTGATCCAATTCGGCGACGGCGGGATGTACGGCAACATCGTGGGCAAGACCGGCAGCTTCTATGTGCCGAAGCCCGATCTGAGCCGCATCCTGACAGAGCAGAACCGGCGGTTCATGGAGGAGCGTTGGTTGATTGTGGTCAGCGGCCTGAACGAGGAGGAGCGCGAGGCGCTGGGCGTGAACTACCGCGAGGGCGAGCTGCTGGACAAGCGGGCTTTTGCCAAAATGGTGGAGCTGGGCGACAGGCTGCTGGACATCTATCCCACGCTGTGCGAGGGACACAAGATGATGGTGGCGCAGCGGTACGCCGATGCCTATCGCGCTGGCAGCGCGTGGGTCACCAGAGAGCGGACGGTGGCGCTGAACCAGATGAGCAAGCGCAAGGACCACGAAAAGGGCGATTTTATCGCCATTATCGAGGATATGAACGCAGAGGACGCCCGATAAAAAAGCGGCGTTTCTGCAGCGGATAAAAAAGACGGGAGGAAGCGCATGGGTACGAAATGGAGCGAGATCGTAACGGACCACGCCATGCTGAACATAGATGACGTGCGCTTGCAGGAGGAGGCGGCCAACAGCCCCGCAGCGTTTCTGCGGCGGATGAGCCTGTATCTGACCGAGGCGATCCCGCTTTTTTCCCTGCCTACGCAGATGAGCGCCTTTTTGCAGGACGGTCTGGTGATGCCGCAGTACGGCGACGCGTACTGGGCCAGCACTGAGCAGAGCACGGGGCAGGAGACCGCGGTGGAAACGGGCATGGTCGGCTACGAACTGTTTTCCTGCACGATGGTAGAGCAGGACGTGACCGGCGGCATGACTTCCACGCCCTATCGGGACGCCAGGTATGACGCAGAGACAGGCGTCGTGACCATGCCCGTGCAGGCGGCAGCGGACGTTACCTATACGCTGGATTTCTACACGGACGGCACGTTTGCAAACGACCTGACGCTGACGCAGAAACGGCTGCTGGGCCTGTGCGTGGCGGAGGTGTGGGACACCCGCTTTTACAGCCACAACTGGCTCAACGATCAAATGAAGATCAAGGACACCAGCTTTGAGACGGTGAATGAATCCAGCTATATGAAAGAGAGCGCCGTCAAGCACGGGAAAAACTACGGGATGCTGATGGACCAACTGCACAAGTACGAGCAGGACTGCACTTATCTGAATACGGTGCGGCGGGGACGCGGCGGATACGGGCGGTATCAGTTCGTGTGAAAGCAGGAGGTGAGCGACGGTGAACGATCCCCTCAGAAACGGGTTGGGCAACGTTGCCGCGCTGGCGGACAAGCCCAAAAGACCAAGTAACAGGCCAAAGCAGTACAACGACCGGCGCAACCCATATTTCGGAGACGATACGGCGCGGTTTGTGGCTCAATACGCCAAATACGCCAGCGACTATACCGCCTGCCGCGTGCAGGGCCTTGACCCCGATCCCGACCGGTTTTATGAGTGGGCGGAGCAGCTGATCCGAATGCCGGACGCGCGGAAAAAGGGCAATGCCATCGACAGGCCCATCGACAACTACAAAGAATTTCTCATGGTGGACCCCCACATTGAATATGTGCCGGAGGGCGCCAAACTGGAGGCAATGGGGTCCACATGGCTGGTGACGAATCCAGCCAATATCTCGTCCGCCGTGGGGAGCGGCATCATGCGGCGGTGCAACGCCACATGGAACCATCTGGACTGGTACGGCAACGTGCTGAAAGAGCCGATGGTGGTGGAGAGTGCCAAGCTGAACGCCAGCGCCAACGACTTTCAGGAAACCGTTTTGATGATGCAGGGCTACTTCAACATCATCATACAGCGGAATCCCGAGACGGAAAATTTGGACGTGAACAGCAGGATGATACTGGGGCGGATGGCCTATCAGATCACGGGCTATGCCGACGTGGCACAGGAGTTCACGGGGGACGAGGAGAGCGTCCGCCTGCTGCGGTTCACGGCGCGGATGACGGAACCGGACAGGGAAAAGGACGACCTGAAAAACCGTGTGGCAAACGCCTATCCCTTTCAATGGGATGTGACGGTGACGGGACAGCCGGTGCTGCGGGTGGGGGAGACGGCGGTGCTTGCCGCGTCCTCCCTGCGAAACGGCGAAGCGGCGGACGGCGACGGGGCGCATCCCGTTTCCTATGAGTGGTCCAGCAGCGACAAAACGGTGTGCCGTGTGGACGCGAACGGCAAGATCACCGCCGTAGGGGCGGGAGAATGCACAGTTACTGCACGGCTTCTGCAAAACGCCGCATGGAGCGGCAGCTGCACCGTGACAGTGACGGAGGAGACGGGCGGCATTTATTTCACTGCCGCGCCGCCGGCACGAATGGCCCCCTACCAGACGGCGGAGCTGACGGCGGTATACGACGAAGCGGACACGGAGCAGGTGCGCTGGTTCTTTGCAGGTGCGGAGGAGAGCGCCTACAGCGCCGAGGTGAGCGGGAACACCGTGACGCTGAAATGCTGGGGTAGCAGCGAAACACCGCTGACGGTGACGGCGCAGCATGGCCAAGAGAGCATACACGCGGTTATTACGCTGGAGGGCTGGTAAAGATGAGCAAACCTGTCTGTGAAAATGCCTACCGCAAGCGGGGAGAGATCACGCTGCGGTGCAGAAAGCAAAATGGCAGTACCGATTTTTGCTGCTATCAGTACTACTGCCCCGACAGCTGCCGGTATGAGAACGCAGCGGAATGGCGGGGCTGCCGGATGCGGCAGGAACGACAGAGCATCGGAAAGGAGAAAAACGATGGGAAACAGCATCCGTGAGCGCAAGCCCAAGGACATAAAGGATGTGCTTACTGCGGCAAACGCCTATCTGCCGCTGATGGAGAAGACGCAAATTGTAAGCCACTGCGCCGAGCGGTGCATCGACCGCGTAATGGTGAACACCGGAGAGAAGTTCCGGGGTGATGTGCCGCCCATGTATCGGGAGAACGGCCAGCGGAAGCGCCGGTATCTCATGGGGGTCCTTGTGCGGGCCTATCTGCGCCTGAGCTTTGACCCCTGTGAGGAGGACAAGTGGCTGCTGAGTGCCGATGACTACGATGCCATTGGCGGCGTGCAGTTCATCAACAAGATAGAGCGTATGAAGAAGCAGGGGGACGCCCTGCGGGACAAGGCGTATGACCTGCTGGCGGACTATCGGGATCTGGAAAAAATGCTGAACACGGAGATCGCCGCCAATCTGGATGTGATGAACGACGTGGTGGCCCGCATGACCATGAGCGCCGCCAGCGCCGTGACACCGGAGAGCATGAAGGAACTGTCGGAGATGGCGGAAACGCTGAAGGCCACGGCAAAAAATATCCAAAGCGAAACGAACTGAAAGTTCAAAAAATACGCAAAAACAAACGGAAATAGCACTGTTTCATGTGAAACAGTGCAAATAACGTGGACGGTGGTGAGAGAGTGAACGCAGAATTTGACAGCCCCTTCTATCCCTTTTTGAAGGTGCAAAACGGGTATTCCACCTATCGCGGCGAGGAAAAACTGCCGAAAAAAATCGTGAATTTCCTGCTGGACCTGCCGGACCGGTGGGGATACGCGCCGGTGGATGACAACGCACGGCCAAGGGTGCGGCTGATGAAATATCTCTGCTATGACGGGGCGGAGCCGCTGGCGCAGGCGCTGCCGGGGACGGAGGAGAAACTGAGCATTGTGTTTGACGGCGAAGCCCCCATCCTGGACACGGAGGAGCAGAAGAAAAAGCACCCTAAAGGGTACAGGCTCTATCCGCTGGAATACTGGGGGCAAGCGCAGACCATGGCGCAGACAGTGCTAAAGGTCTACATAGGCCGCGTGATCCCCCAGAGCGCGTTCACCGCTGCCATCGGGATCTATTTTGACATCCTGTGCAACTACGGCCATGAGACCACCACAAGGACCGACGATTATGCCAGAAGCGTCAACATCGAGCAGTGCCTCATCGAGGCGCTGAACGGCGTGAACATCGGCGGCGCGGGGGTGATGAGCTTTGACAGAAGCGCACACCCCGATAACGGCTCGCGGGCCATTTATGACGAGGGGACCAACGTAGGGCGCAGGCTCCACATGAGCCTTGCGTGGGCGGACAGCGACGAGGACAGCGTCGTGACCGCATTTTAAGAGAACGGAGGACGGCGCGGATGGATGAAGTGCAGATGGAGCACCGTCTGGCGGAGGTGGAGCAGCGAAGCAAAAGCAACACCCACCGCATCGACGAACTGGCGCAGGGGCAGAAAGCGCTGAATGAACTGGCCACCTCGGTGGCGCTGATGACGCAGGAGCAAAAGACCATTAAAGACGACATAAGCGAGGTAAAAAGAGATGTGAAGTCCCTGACAAATCTGCCGGCGAAGCGGTGGAACGACGTGATCGAAAAGATCGTATGGCTGGTGCTGGGCGGCGCGGTGGCCGCGCTGCTGGCGCAGGCGGGAATTCACGTTTGAGACAAGGGTTTTCGTGAGAAAGGAAAAAGGATATGGCAATCTCACAGACCATAAGGAGAGCCTGCCGCCGGTATGAGGAGATCGAGGCGGAGGGGCTGACACTGTATCCCATTCTGGTGGAGGAGCTGGAAGAATTTGAAATGGCGCGGCCCAGCATTGACATTGTGCAGCAGAGTCTCCCTGTGACGTATGCGGCGATGCCCCTGCTGGCGGCATTTTACCGGATGGAATACGACGCCCTGTGCGGCGGCGAAGCAGGCATTGGCTTATTCTCACAGGCACTTTTGATGCTGGCGCTCTCCCTGCGGCTGGGGAGAGGGCTGACGCCGGAGCGCCGCGTGGGACTGTTTCGCTGCAAGGTGGACGCGGGGGATGCCGGACAACTGAAAGCAGTGGTATTCACCGTAGACGGAGAGGAATCGTTTGAGGTGACGCCGGTGCAATTCCAGCGGCTGCGGGAGATCATCGCCGCACAGAACGGCATTGAACTGGCGCCGCTGGAGGCAAACCCAGACCTGATCGAGGCTCAGAGGGAGTTGGCGCAGATGAACAGCGCGGCTCTCTCCGGCGACGTATGGGAGCGCGTGGCAACGCTGGCGGCGCTGGAACGGGTGGAGGAGTCCGAGGTGGATGAATGGCCCATTCTGAAGCTGCGGGATAAAACGAGAACATGGCAGCGCATCGTAGGCTATGCGGTGTGTGCCGCGGCGGAGGCACAGGGGACCACATGGAAAAACGGAAACCCGTATCCCAGCCTGTTTTACGAGAAAGAGGATGCCGGCAATATCTGGCTGCGGCCCATGGAGCAGGCGACCCGCCATCTGGGACAGGCGTGACAAGAAAAGACAGAAGAAAAGGAGCGTGAAAAGCACATGATTCGTTTTACTGACCCGAATCTCTATACCCGGGGCATTTGCGCGGCGCAGTTCGCGGACATGAACACCGGAGACATCTATTTCTCCAGCAACAAATTTCAGGAGGGCAACATCACCCCCAGCAGCAACAGCGAGCCCCTGAGGGCGGGCCTCGGAAACGGCATCGCCACCATCGTGGAGAGCGATGCCGACATTCAGGTGAACTTCACCCAAGCCAACTTCGACCTGAAGACCAAACTGGCCGGTGTGGGCGCGGGCGTGACCTATAACGCCGTGGCGCCGGTGTGCCAAGTGGTGACGGCAAACAGCGCCGTGCTGAAGGTGGACGTGACGGACGGTGCCCCTGCCGCCCAATACGGCATGAGCAAGGCGGTCTGCTATGTGCAGGAGGTGGAGTCCGCGTCCCTCATTGCGGCGGACGGCATTGCCCACGGCATCGGGCAGGACGGCACCGTGGCGGACTTTACCGCTGTCAGCGGGAAGCGGTACAAGGTGTGGTACTTCGTGAACAAGATCAGCGCGGCGGTGGGCCGACTGTCCACGGCCATGAACGGCAAGGTGGGTCTGTTTACTGCCCAGCTGGCGGTTTACAGCAATGTGAACGCCAAGACCAACGAGGGCACGAAGTGGGGCTGGCTGTACATCCATGTGCCCCTGAAGCTGCAGGCCGATACCGGTGTTGTGACTGGCAGCCAGAGCAACTATGACACCACCGCCATCGTGGGCCGCGCCATCTCTGCCGATGAGCAGATGGTCAGCGGCCAGTGCGAGGACTGCACCGGTTCCTCGCTGGGCTGGTATGTGCTGGTGCCGGACGGCGACGCGGATGTGGTTACGGGGCTGGTGGCGGCCATCGGCGGCGTGATCTCCGTGCCCAAGAGCGGCACGGTCCAGGTCCGTCCGCAGGCCGTGATGGCAAACGGACAGCTGGTGGCGCTGGATCCCACCAAGTGTACCTATGCGCTGACCGGCGCGCCCAGCGGCACCACCGTGGGGCAGAACACGGGTGTGATCACGGCAGGGACGGCGACTGGGGACGCAGACCTCATGGTGTCCTTCGTCTACGGCGGCGATACGTTTACCGCACAGTGCGCGGTGAGCGTGACCGAGTCCTGACAAAAAGGGGAGGGGCTTAATCGCCCCTCCCCCGACGGACCGGAGTTGTTAGTGCTTTCTCAACAGACCATTTATAGCGCATTAACCGAGATTCAATCGTGTTTGAACCTATGCCAGTGATTTGACTCCATTCTGATAGAGTATGACGCTCACCGTTGTATTCGAGATAAAGATTGAACGCCGTATTGTTGCACTGCTGCTTTTGCGTTCTCCAGCGGCAATTATTCGGAGAATAATCCGCATCGTTATCACGCCGGTCCAAAGTGCAAGTTCCTTTTGGTGCGTTTTCATCATAACCGGTCTGGATGGCCCACTTATAGAAAGCTTCAAAGTCAGAGCGCCATTCATCGCAGATGCCAATACCGCGCCCGCCATATCTATGGTAGCACTTTGAGTTTTCATTGTAGCAGCGGTTCTTCATAGAAAGCCATACGCCATAAAGCCGGGTGTGTCGGAGACCATGTACGGTGCGAATCGCAGGAACCGGGCGGGGGGACTGCTTTAACGATTCCCGCGCAACATCGCGTTGATAACACCCACAGCTTTTTGTACATCCACGCCTGAGACTATGACCGGCGACAATGGTGTGTTTCCCGCAATCGCACAAGCAGGACCAATAAGAATCGCGGGCGGAACTGTCGTAGTGGTCGCAAGATTCAACGACCAGACGCCCAAACCTTTGGCCGGTTAAATCTTGGCGAGGCTTACCTCGATATGGGTGGCTTTCCCGCTTCTTACAACCGCAAGATGTGCGTCTTCCGCCGAGAAGCGCAGATTCTCGTACAATGACCTCTTTACCGCAGTCGCATACGCAGCGCCATCCACGGCGACCACCTTGGCATTTTTCAAAAGCGATAGGGGACAGACGTCCGAATTTCTGACCAAGCAAGTCATTTTCAATAGATTCCATGTAGAAAACCTCCGATAGTTATACCTGCAATAATAATACCACAAAACAAAAAGGAAAGCAACAAAAAATGGGAACGAGAACGCACGTTTTGCGGGTTGGTTCTTGCTGTTTGTTGATAAAGAGGGGAGGCGCGGGAAATGGCGAAGCTGGTAGGGCAGTTCAGCGGCTTTGAACAGGACATGGTGGTGCTGGAGAAGCAAGTGAAGGATGCTTTTCGCGCCTCTCGCAAGGATTTGGCGGACGATATGCGGCTTTGTTTGCAGGACCATGTGGAAGCGGATGTATATGACAAGTTTCAGCCGGCGGAATATGTGCGTCGGAGAGAGGACGGCGGTTTGGCCGATATGCGCGCCAGCGCCATGGTGTATTCCGACGAACGGGACGGCGGCATGAACCTGACGCTTCTGTACCATCCCAGCGGCGCTGTGGATGGTGAGGGAAACGATGTGAATCCTCATGTGGACGGAGACGATCTCATTACGAGGATCGAGAAAAAAGACCCCGAGTATAACTGGCGGAGAAAACCACCTAAAAGGCCGTTTTTCAGCAATTTCGTACAGGAAATGGTGGACGGCGGCAGAGCGGAGGAGACGCTGGTACGGGCCATGAACGCGGCGGAACCAACGCTGGGAATGGCGGTGGACATGGGAGTGATACGGGAAGAGGACGATTGGAGGTAGCGTATGGCGATTTTCAAAGTAACGGCTGTACCTGATTTTTCGCAGCTCAAGAGTGAAATTGCGAAGCTGCAAAGCAGCCCCGTGACTTTGGGCGTTGATACGCGGCAGGCCAACGTAAACATCAAGGCGACCACGCAAAACCTGAAAAAACTGACGGAAACCTTTTCCCCGGATGGGGAACTGGTGCATTCCGTCTCCAATTACAGTAAACGGGTCGGCGAGGTTGTAACGGTAACAAAGTCCCTCGACCGCGAAAGCGGCGAGATGGCCGTGACCAGCAAAAAGGTCACGCAGAACTTCGAGGCACAGGCAAAGGCGGCGCAAAAGGCGGCAAGGGAAGTACAGAGCGCAGCAGACGCCTACCGCGCATACACGGCACAGCAGAATAAGGGGTATACGCCCACCGTCATGCAGCGGCGCATTGAGAGCATTACCGGCATCAGCGGCGGCAGCACAAAGAGCGCGGCGGAGAGCGCGAAGGTTTTTGAAAGAGCATGGCTGAACGCCAGCGGCAAGGTGCAGGACGGAGCGCAAAAGGCGGCAAGGGAAGTAAAAAACGTCGGAAAAGCCGCGAAGGAGACCTCCGGCTTTGCCGATTTGATGGGCAAGAGCTTCAGTCGGATAGTCCTGCAAATGGCGACATGGCAAATGCTGGGCAACGCCATCGCTGGTGTAAAGCGCAGTTTTGTCGAGGCGCTGGAGACCATGAAGGCCGTGGATGACGAGATGGTGACGATCCGCAAAGTCACTGGGGCGACCACGGCGGAGCTGAATAAGATCGAGAAACAGGCATACGACACCGCCAGCGCCTACGGCGTTGCGGCGGATGAGTACCTGAACAGCGTGGCGAATTTCAGCCGCGCCGGTTACGGCGAACAGGCATCCGCATTGGCGGAGCTGGCCACCAAGACGCAGATCGTAGGCGACACGAACGCGGAGACGGCGCAGCAGTTTTTGCTCTCTGTGGACGCGGCGTACAAGTATCAGGGGAGCATTGAGCAGCTGACGAAGGTGCTGGACGGAGCCAACGAGATCGACAACAGTTATGCTACCAGCATATCGAAGATCGCCGAGGGCTTGGGCAAGGTGGCGCCTATCGCGGCGCAGGCTCATGTGGGTGTGGATGAGTTGACGGCGGCTATCGGCACCATCACCGCTGTGACGCAGCGTAGCGGCACAGAGGCGTCCACCGCACTGCGGGCACTTTTTCTGAATATCATCGGCGATACCAAGACGGAAATCGATGAGGGCGTGACGTGGACCACCGGAGAGATCGCCGGACTGCGGGATGTTATCAAGGTTTACGCCAAGGACGCCTACGACGCGGCACAGGCTACCGGCAGCGTGATAAACCCCATGAAGGCCATTGCCGGTCTCGCCCAAAGCATGAAGGACGGTGTGCTGACGGAGCAGAAGCTCATGGAGCTGGTCAGCGACATCGGCGGAAAACTGCGGACTTCGCAGCTGCTGGCGCTGATCCAGAACTGGGATATGTACCAGTCCATGCTGGGAGATTTTGCTGACGCGGCGGGCAGCGCGGACAAGGAAGTAGAAAACGCGCTGGACAGTTGGACACGCAAGACCGAAATCCTGCACAACAAGTGGACGCAGTTCGTCAGCAATTTGGTGGGGACGGACACCATCAAGGACGCTTTGGATGGCGTGATCGGGCTGGTGGAGCTGCTGGACAGCGAAGGCGGCCACCTGGTTGTAACAGTCGGCCTGTTGACGGGGGCGGTGCTGCTGCTGGGACAAGCAAAAAAAGCACTGGCAGCATCGGAAGCAATCAAAGACATAAAGGCCGCGAGCAGCGCGATAAAAACGCTCACACAGGAAGTCGTTGCATACGCAGTAGCGAAAAAGGCCGCCGCTGCGGGTGATGGCGAAATGGCCCTGCAAGCGGCAGAACTGAAACAAACTCTGGCCGCTTCGCTAGGAAAACTCAAAGGGTTTGGTATTGTCGGAGCAATTTTCGCCGGCATCGATTTGGCAGTAAAAGAACAGCTCAAACCGGCAAAGGAATTGGAGGAAGCCACAAACAAGGTCGCAGAGGCACAGAAAGCGCTGGGTGACACGCAGAGTGAATATGACGAACTGATCGGAAAGACCGAGGAACTGACAGACGCAGAGAAAATACGTCTGGAAGGTCTAAAGGACACCCGAGAGGAACAGGAAAAACAACTGGCGGCGGCACAGCATGAGGTATGGGAGAAGTGGAATGCTATCCACGGCAGCGGCGCCAGCGTGGTGGTCGGCGGGGCCGAGGGCGTTGGAGGCGGTCTGGGCGTTGGTGCGGTAAAAACGGAGCGCATGGACATCGTGGCGCTGCGGAACTACCGGAAAGAACTGGCGGAGATCGCGGCGCAGTATCAGGACGGCGAAATGTCCGCAGGTGCGTACTATGATGCACTGCAAGACCTGAATGCCGCCCGCGAGGACAGCGTGGAAACCATCCGTGCGGCGATACTGGCGGGCGAAAAAGTTACCGATGAGCAGCGGGAGCTGGTGGATGCCTACGACAGGGTGCAGCAGATATTGGGCGTTGCCAGCGATGCAACAGCGAAATATGTAAGCGGGCTGGTGGAGGAGGCGCGGCAGAGCGGCGCGACCGGCAAGGCGCTGTATGACCTGGTTGCGGCGCAGATCACCGCCAGCAAGACGGGGCTCAATTTCAACCAGCAGGTGGCCGCGCTGAAAGAACTGGCGGTGCAGGCGGGCTATGCCGGAAATGCGCTGGCAAACACGTTCGCGTTGGCAGGAATCAACGAGTCCAACGTCAAGAGGACGGCGGAAGGACTTCTGTACACTGGGCAATACAGCAGTTATGAAGCGGCTTACGCCGAAGCTCTGCGCCGGGCGCAGCAGGCGATGCTATACCAGTTTGGAAAACTGACATCCACCGCGCCTTCCGGCGGATGGGGCGGCACATCTGATGGTACATCCTCCAGTTCCAACGGTTACACCGACGAGAGCGTACTGCGTAAGAAGGCACAGGCGGCCATCAAGGCGCTGGAAAAGGAGCGGGACGAGGAGCTCCAGCCCATAGAGGACCAGATCGATGCCCTGAAAAAGCAGAACGAGGAGATCGAGCGGGGCGAAAAGCTGGAGGAGCTGAAGCTGGCAGTCTTGAAAAAGCAGGACGCGCTGCTGAACGCCAGAAACGAGCGGACGGTGCGGCAGTACAACGCCGCCACGGGCCAGTGGGAATGGGTAGCGGATCCCCAGAAGGTCAAGGACGCCGAGGAGGCGGTGGAGGACGCCAAGAAGGACCTGCGGGACTACGAGCGGGACGTGGAACTGGACCTCGCCGTGGAAGAGCTGGAGGCCCGCAGGGAGGCCATCAAGGCGGCGTATCAGATCAAGATCGACGCATGGCAGGATTATCTGGACGGGCTTGCCGGTGCGGTGGCCGCAGAGGGCGGATACATATCCCAGAGTGTACAGCAAAATCAGGATGGAGCCGAGGAAGTAGCAAAGGCGTGGGAAGATGCTGCGGAACGCAGGAAAAAAGCACTGGCGGCTATCAGCAGTGCGGTTTCCGGCGCGGCAGACATACCAGCGGATACAAAACCCCCTGTCTCGGGCGCTATTGCTGGCGCGGTATCTGGCGCTTTGGCAGGAAATCGCAAGCCCGATCTCAGCGCGGGAATGGCGTCTAAAAAAGCAAACGATATTTTGCAGGGGAAAGCGGATCTTTTGCCAAAGAAAACGCCGCAGAAGGGAACTATTTCCAGAGGTGCGGCGGGAAACAAGGTATCCCGCTATGACAGCGGCGGCATCCTCAAGGGAATGGGCGGCATCAAGGCCACGGAGCGGGACGAGATGATCCTGCCGCCCGACATTACAGCGCAGATGACGCGGCTGACCAGCGGCGGCAACGTGCAGCAGCTTTTTAGCGGGATGCGGAGCGTGCTTTTTAACGGCGGCATTCCCTACGGCCAGAGCGTGGCGGGCGCGACCACCAA
>OLHG01000553.1_pt1 | contig 26304 bp, 26 predicted proteins | sample 1605971 | NCBI WGS metagenome assembly OLHG01 (sample SAMN03283289) | human gut metagenome | biome: human-associated habitat; material: feces | host: Homo sapiens | place: Peru | collected 2012 | reverse complement strand
GGTTAAAGAGGTTCATTACGACAAGCTTTCAATCAACCTCACAAACTATGAACTGCGCGTTAACGGCGTTCAGGTTGATACTCCGCCGAAAGAGATGGAGCTTATCTTCCACCTTGCAAAGAACCCCAACAGGGTCTTTACGCGCGATCAGCTCCTTGACGAGGTTTGGGGCTTTGATTATTACGGTGATTCAAGAACGGTTGACGTTCACGTTAAAAGGCTTCGTGAAAAGCTTGAGGGCGTGTCAGACAAATGGTCGCTTAAAACCGTTTGGGGAGTAGGCTACAAGTTCGAAACAAAGGAATAATCAAAATGCCGGAAGATTTCCCGGCAGTAAGTATATAATAAAGGTATAAATAATGACAAAAATACATTTACCTCAAAAAAAGAATTTGAAGGATAATATTTTTGCTAAATACTTTTTGTTGTTTTCGGCAATAATGCTTATTGTGCTTACTGTTTTGGGTACGACGCTTACCGCTCTTGTGGGTGCGTACACTCAAAAACAGACTACAGATTTGCTTATGGAGAATGCACAATCTATTGCCAACAGTGTAAGTTCCAATCTCCTTGTTGCGGATATGAATGATACTTATTCAAACGAGAAAGAAATGATATGCCGTGCAATCAAGATTGTATCTAATTCGGTTGACGCTGATATTTTTGTTTGCGACACCGAGGGAAATATAATTTTGTGTAAGGAAAGGGCAGATTCGCTTCCTTTTTTCGGAAAACTCGGCAAATGCTCGTTTCATACCGACTATAATATAAGCGATTCGATACTTCAGCAGGTGTATGAGAGCAGTTATGTCGGCAGCGGGGTAATAAGCGGTCAACGTTCGTTTATTGTCGGTTGCCCGATTTACAGCTCAAATCAGATTATCGGCTCTGTTTTTGCAACAAGCGCAACAAGTGCCGTTTCACTTGTTCACGAAGTATTTAAAATGTTTATGTTAAGTGCTGTATTTTGCCTTGTTTTGGGCTTCTTATGTATTTGGAAGCTTACACGAAGCTTTGTTCAGCCACTTCGTGATATGAGCAAGGCGGCAAAGCAATTTGCAATAGGCGATTTTTCATACAGAGTTAAAGTTGACGGCTGCGACGAGCTTGCAGAACTCGGCAAAGCTTTTAATGATATGGCAGACGCACTTGACACGCTTGAGTCGTCGAGACGAAGCTTTGTGTCTAACGTATCACATGAGCTTAGGACTCCGATGACTTCAATCGGAGGTTTTATTGACGGTATTCTTGACGGAACAATTCCGAAGGAAAAGGCAGATTATTATCTTGAAATTGTAAGCGGTGAAATTAAACGTCTTACCCGACTTGTTGTAACTATGCTTAATATGAGCAAGATTGAATCGGGAAGTTTTGAAATGAAACCGCAAAAATATGATATTTCAGACCAAATTATTCATATACTTTTGACTTTTGAGCAAAAAATAGAGGAAAAGCATATTGAAATTGAAGGTCTTGAAAATTTAAACCCTACCTTTATCACGGCGGATAGGGATATGATTTATCAGGTTATCTATAATATTTTTGACAACGCTGTTAAATTCACAAATGAGGGCGGATATATTAACGTCTCTATGAATGAAGATGACAAAAACGTTGAGGTGCACATCAAAAATAGCGGTATAGGTATTCAAAAGGAAGAACTTTCAAAGGTGTTCCAAAGATTTTACAAGGTTGATAAATCACGTGGACTTGATGCTAAAGGTGCAGGATTAGGTTTATATATAGTAAAGATGATGGTTGAAATGCACAGCGGCACAATTTATGCGCAAAGTGAGGACGAAAATACGGCTGAATTTGTGTTTAAGCTGCCAAAGGAGTATAAACCTGTCTATAAAAAAGGAGACAAACAATAATGAGCGATTTTGATAATGAAAAAACCGGCGGTCAGGAAAGACCGGATTATTATCAGCCAAATCAAAACGAAGGGCAAACATATTATGCCCCTCCTCAAAATGAGCAGGCTGACAATAACACAACCTATCACTATTCCTACGCAGGCAAAGCACAGGAAAATCAAGAAAGCTATTCAAACGCATCAAACTATTCAAGCGGTAACGGCAACTATTATCAACCGCCGCAAAATGATAATAAGCAAAACGCAGAAAACAGAAATTCGCCAAAGCCGCCTAAGAAGAAACTCAGTGCCGGCAAAATAGTTGCAATTATCCTTGTTATCTGCGCATTCGTTGCAGCAGTCGGCATTGTACTTTCAACAACGGGTGTAATTGACAACAGTAAAAATTCACAAAATAACAGCTCGACCTCTCAATCTCAGGATTCGGGTAACGATGTTAAAACAAACGACAGTAACAGTGTTCAAACAAAGGACAGCAGCGGCAACCTTACCGTTGCAGGTGTTGCTAAAAAGGTTATGGATTCCTGCGTCGGTATCACCGTTTACAGCGAGAAGCAGGCTTCATATAATTATTTCTATAATTACGGCAATAATGACGGCAATAATTCAAGTAACTCAGACCCTGAAAAGTCAGGCGAAGGCTCAGGTATCATTATGTCGGAGAAAAACGGCAAAACATATATCCTTACTTGTGCTCACGTTATCAGCGAAGGCACTAAATTTACCGTGACTCTTAATAATAAGAAAGAATATGACGCTAAAATGGTCGCTTATGACAGTCAAACCGATATCGGCGTTCTTTCTATCGACGCAACAGGCTTGCAGGTTGCTGAATTTGCAAACAGCGATAATCTCGCAGTCGGTGAGCAGGTAATTGCTATCGGTTGTCCGGGCGGTCTTGAATTTATGAATTCGCTCACAAGCGGCTATATTTCAGCACTTGACAGGCCGATTTCATCAAACATAGGCTATGATAATAAATGTATACAGGTTGATGCAGCTATTAACCCCGGCAACAGCGGCGGCGCATTGTTCAATATGCAAGGTCAGGTTATCGGCGTAAATTCTTCAAAGATTGCCGCTACCGAATATGAGGGAATGGGCTTTGCTGTTCCGTCGGATACTGCTATTGCAACTGCTAATAGTCTGATTAAGTCCGGCTATGTAGAGGGCAGAGCTAAGCTTGGAATTACTTATCTTCCTCTTACTAAATACAGCAATTATTCCGCTATCCTTTCGGCACTTGAGGAAAAAGGCTATAAGAATGCACAGGGCACAATGGTAATTAATTCTGTTGACGGCTCATCAGACCTTGCAAGCAAGGATGTTAAACAGTATGATATGATTGTTGCAATTAACGGCAAAACTATGACATCAACCGATGTTTTAACTTCGGTTTTGGCTGACTCAAAGCCGGGTGATACAGTTAAGCTTACCATTGCAAGAATTGAAAATAACAGTATTAAGACAAGTACGGTTGAGTGCAAGCTTATGGAGTCAAAAGGTGACAGCTCATCTCAAAGCAACAGTTCGGGTGAATAATAAAATTTAATACGTCGGGCATATAAATGTGCGAAAACGGCTTGAACATCAGTCCAAGCCGTTTTCGTGGTTAAAGCTATTAAATAATTATCAATCGGAGGGTGTATGAAGCTTATAAAAAAACTGAAAATCAAAAATTTTATGGTTCTCTTTTTTGCGGGAATAATAAATTCTGTCGGTGTAACGGTATTTCTCCAACCTGTAAGGCTTTATGACAGCGGTATATCCGGCACGTCAATGTTTTTATCTCAAATCACACCGCAATGGCTTTCACTTTCTGTTTTTCTTGTTGTGCTTAATATTCCGATTTTTATTTTCGGAGCAAAAAAGCAGGGTATAGAATTTACGATATATTCAGTTTTTGTTGTGGCAATATATTCTTTGTCCGCATGGCTTATAACAGATGTTTTACCGATTGATGTTGCAAGTTTTTCGCCTCTTGCTAAGGACGATTTATTTCTTTGCGCAATTTTCGGCGGACTTATTTCAGGAATAGGAAGCGGGCTTGCAATTCGTTTCGGCGGTGCTATGGACGGTATTGAGGTTTTGGCTGTTGTGTTTGCAAAAAAGCTTTCGCTTACGGTCGGAACGTTTGTAATGATTTATAATGTAATTCTCTATGTAATATGCGGTATTGTCTTTCAAAGCTGGATTTTGCCGCTTTATTCAATAGTGGCTTACGTTGTTGCACTCAAAACTGTTGACTATATTATTGAAGGCTTTGACCGCTCAAAATCCGCAATGATTATTACAACCAAGCAAAAGGAAATTTGCAAAAGGCTTTCAAATGAATTTGAAAACGGCATTACATTTTATGATGCAAAGGGATATTATTCAAATGAGGATAAAACGGTAATATATTTTGTATTAAACAGATTTCAAATCGGAAAAATGAGAGAGATTGTTCATTCAATTGACCCTAAAGCATACATATCAATAACCGAGGTCGCCGATATTTTCGGCGCTAATAATAAAGAATAAGCTATGAAATATAAATACGTAATTTGGGATTGGAACGGCACGCTTTTTGACGATGTTGAAATCAGTGTTTACACAATGAACAAAATGCTTGAAAAAACAGGATATAAAAACAGAATTGACCTTGATTTATATAAGAAAATATTTACATTCCCCGTAAGTGAATATTATCAAAAGGCAGGCTTTGATTTTTCGAAGAATAGATTTGAGGACTTGGCTGAAATATATGTTGAGGTTTATACTTCTTTGCAATTTACGGCAAAGCTTAATGATGAAACGCTGCCGATTCTTAAACTTCTTAAAAATAAGGGATGTAAGCAAATCATTGTTTCCGCCTGCGAGAAAAACAGACTTTTAAATCAGGTGGAAAAATTTAAAGTCAAAGATTATTTTGATGCTGTATTGGGTATAGATGACGATTTGGCGGTGAGCAAATCAAGTCTTGCAAAAAAGTGGTTTGATGATAACAAAATAGATAAAAACGATGTCCTTTTTATCGGAGATACCGTTCACGATTATGAAGTTTCGCAAAGTATTTCCTGCGATTGCGTACTTGTTTCCTGCGGCCATCAGGACAGAAGTGTTCTTGAAAAAACAAATGCGCCTGTTTTGGACAAATTAAGCCAAATTTCTGATTTTCTTGCACTTTAATTGTTACTAATAATTTACAAAATCTTTAAACAGTTGAGTTTTATGTTATATTATGGTAAAATGTTGTGGTAAAACAAAATGTATATTAGTGAGGTAATTTTATGTTGCAGTTAATACCGCTTGCATACTATGCTCAGGAAAAGAGCGGCGTGTTTGCGATAGACGAACAGCTTAAGGTGAATTCCGATTTTGATTTAAAACTTTTAAAACTTGAAAAAGCTCAGGATGGCAAACTTGTTATAAAAAAGGACTCTTCGCTTGATAAAGAGGAATATAAGTTGGAGGTTACACCCGATTTAATTTCAATCAAGGCTTCAAGTGAAACAGGCGCTTATTATGCGCTTCAAACTCTCCGTCAGATTGGTAAATTTGAGCTTGGTTCAAAAGAAATTCCTTGTTGCATTATTAATGATAAGCCAAGATTTTCTTGGAGAGGCGTTCAGCTTGATGAAAGTCGCCATTTCTTCGGCAAGGAATATGTTAAAAAAATGCTTGATATGATGTTTATGTTAAAGCTTAACGTTTTTCATTGGCATTTGACTGACGATCAGGGCTGGAGAATTGAGATTAAAAAATATCCGCTTCTTACCGAGATTGGCTCAAAAAGAGCATATACTCAAATTCACGGTTGGGGCAGTACAGACATTATTAATGAGGAATATTCGGGTTTTTATACTCAGGATGATATTAAGGAAATTGTTGATTATGCCGCAAAACGTGGAATAATGGTGGTGCCTGAAATTGATTTTCCGGCTCACTGCGCCGCTGCCATTGCCGCTTATCCTTGGCTTGCGTGCCGTGAAATTAACAGGGATGTGCCCGGATACTTTGGCGGCGCCATTCCTCAAAGAAAGCTTAGGCAATTTGATTGGAACAGGCCTATTTGCCCCGGCAAGGATAAAACGGTTGATTTTGTTAAAAACGTTATTGATGAGGTTTGCTCACTTTTCCCTGCACCTTATTTTCATATCGGCGGTGACGAAGCACCGAAGTCGGAGTGGAAAAAATGCCCTTGCTGTCAAAAGAGAATTAAGGATAACAACCTTAAGGACGAGGAAGATTTGCAGGGCTGGCTTAATAATGAAATTCTTGCGTTTGTCAAGTCAAAGGGTAAGAGGCTCATCGGTTGGAACGAGGTTTTAAAGGCAAAAAGCCTTGATAAATCCGTAATATGCCAATATTGGACTCCTAAAAAAGATTCAAGAGCAAGAGATTGGGCAAATAACGGCAACAGCGTAATCTTGTCTAATCATCAGTCCTTCTATTTTGATATGACTTATGCTCAATACTCTCTTAAAAATACATATAATTACAACTATAAAAATTTCGGAATTAAACCCGAAAGTGAAAAAAATATTCTCGGAATAGAGGCAGAAAACTGGACAGAGTGGACAGATTGTCCCGAAAAGTTAGAGGTATTTATGTATCCGAGAACTCAAGCGCTTGCCGAGGTGGCTTGGTCGCCTGAAAGCAAGAAAGAATTTGATTCATTTATGGCAAGAATGGAAAATTTCAAGCCGTATTTTGAATATTTTGGTATGAGCTATGCGGTAAACAGTGTAGCTATGCCTAAAAAATGGCTCTTAAAATCAAAGATTAGAAAAGAGTTCAGTATGGGCGATACTCATCTTGAAGTTAAGCTTAACAAAAAATATATTGAGCAAGGAGAAAAGTAAATGAAATTTTCTGATTTTCCTCAGGCAGTAATCAAAGAAAATGTTGATTATACCGTTAAGGAAATTACAAACGTAATTAAAAAATACGGACCTCGTGAGTCAGGCAACGAGAATTGCTATGCGGCTCAAAAGCATATTAAAAAAGAAATGGATACTTTCTGCGACGGTACAGAGTTTGAAAGCTATAAAATGGCTCCCAAGGCATTTCTCCATTTTACAAAGCTTGTATCTGTTGTCATTTTCTTGGCAGTAGTTGCTTGTGCAATTTTAATGTATACAAGTATTATTACACCTCTTTTGGCGCAATGTATTGTTTGCGGCGTTGTTTTTGTAGGTCTTTTTATCACCGTTATGGAATTTTTGCTTTATAAGCAGTTTATGGACCCTCTTTATAAAAAGGTTGAGGCTCATAATCTTATGGGTGTACGAAAGCCGAGAGGCGAGGTTAAAAGAAGAATTGTTATCAGCGGTCATATTGATGCGGCTTATGAATGGCGTCACCTTTACTACGGAAAAAAAGTACCTCTTATGGCTATCTTTATGAGTTGGACAATCGGAGGTGCAATCGTTTCATTTATTTTGAGCGTTATCGCTATTGTTGCTAACTTTGTTGATATGGGCACTTTCGGCGATTTTATGATTAATTACAGCTACATTTTCCATTTTGTAACTGCTCTTGGTATGGTTACATTGTTTATGTTTGTTGATTTCAACACTATTTCTCCGGGTGCTAACGATAACCTTACAGGTACTTATGCAGCTGTTTGTGCACTTCGTATGCTTGATATGGCAGGTGTTGATTTTGAAAATACAGAGGTTTGCGCTATGATTACAGACGGCGAGGAAGCAGGTCTCAGAGGTTGCAAGAGTTGGGCAAAAAATCATTATGACGAATATGTAAACAGCGGCGTTGAAACGGTTGTTTTATGTGTCGATACTCTTACCGATCGTGACTATCTCCGTGTTTATAATAAGGATATGACGGGTACTGTTAAAAATAATCAGCAGTTTAGCCAATTGGTTATGGACGCATCAAAGGACGCAGGTTATGATGACATTGAATTTTCTTCTGTCGTTTTCGGTTCTTCGGACGCTGCTGCTTTTTCTCAGGCAGGAATTACCGCAACGTGCCTTGCCGCTATGGACCCAAGGCCGGCAGATTATTATCATAACCGCCGTGACACGGCAGATCGCCTTGTTCCTGAAACTATCAAAACAGGCTTTGACGTTATTATTTCCACTATTCTTAATTTTGACGAAAAAGGTCTTAACTAAATAATTATTAAAGAGCAGGTAAGGGGGCATTTCCTTGTGCAATGCGCCCTTACCTGCTCTTTTTTGTTACTCAACTGTCAGTTGAGCGAAAAATCAACAAACAGTGTAGTTTAACAACTGACGGATAATTGATTATTGGGCATTTTTGGTGTTACGATTAGCTTACCGAAGGAGGTAACTGATGTGTTTAACAAAATTAAAAATGAAATTAAAACGGAGGTAGAAGCAATGAATATCGGTAATAATATATCCGCATTAAGAAAGAAAAAGGGAATAACGCAGGAGGAGCTTGCAAATGAATTGGGAGTATCTGCTCAGGCTGTTTCAAAATGGGAAAATAACAGTTCTTGCCCCGATGTTTCTCTCCTTACCAAAATCGCCGATTATTTCGGTGTCAGCGTTGATTCTCTTCTTCGTGAGAATGAGGAAGATATTGTCAATTCATCAGAAAATAAAGACACAAATGCAAAATCAAGTGATGACAAAAAGAATATTATGATTAAGGTTACACAGCAAAACGGAAAAGAGAATATTATTAAAGTTCCTTTTAAGTTTGTAAAGCTCGGCCTTAATATCGGCAATATGTTTGGTCTTAGCAAGGATGTTTCTGACAAAATTGCGACATTGGCAGAAAATGATATGACTGATATTGTTAATATTGATACGGAAAACGGCGAGCATATAGCAATTACTCTTGATTAATTTTTTCTCCGTAAAAATTATGACGCAATGATTATTTATCATTATTTTCAATATTACTTGCAAATGCTCTTTTTATAATATATAATAAACTGTAAGTAATTTTTACGGAGGAAAATATGGAAAAAATACTTGTTCTTGATTTCGGCGGGCAGTATAATCAGCTTATCGCAAGACGTGTGCGTGACCACCATGTTTATGCGGAAATTTTGCCTTATACAACCGACCTTGAAACTATTAAGAAAAATGATTATAAAGGTATTATTTTTACGGGCGGTCCTAACTCGGTTTACGATATGGCATCTCCGCACTATACTAAAGATATACTAAATATCGGAGTGCCTATTTTAGGTATTTGCTACGGCTGTCAGCTTATCGCTTGGATGGGTGACGGCGAGGTTAAAACAGCTCCTCAAAGTGAATACGGCAAGATTGAATTTACTAAAAAAGAGTCAAAGCTTTTTAAAGACGTTGATGAAAAATCAGTAGTCTGGATGAGTCATACGGACTATATTTCAACTGTTCCTGAGGGCTTTGAGATTATCGGCACAACAGATGCCTGCCCTTGCGCAGCTATGCAAAATGTTGAGAAAAATATTTATGCCGTTCAATTCCACCCTGAGGTTACTCATTCCGTATTCGGCTCGCAGATGCTTTATAATTTCCTTTATGAAGTTTGCGGCTGTAAGGGCGATTGGGTAATGGATAATTTTATTGAAAATACCGTTGCTAAGCTTAGAGAACAGATTGGCGATAAAAAGGTTATCCTCGGTCTTTCAGGCGGTGTTGATTCTTCCGTTGCAGCAGGTCTTTTGTCACGTGCTGTCGGCAAACAGCTTACATGCGTTTTTGTTGATCAGGGCTTAATGCGTAAAAACGAAGGCGACTTTGTTGAAAAAACATTCACAAGCCTTTTTGATATGAATTTTGTAAGAGTAAACTGCGGCGATGTTTTCCTTGAAAAGCTTAAAGGTGTAGTTGACCCTGAGCAGAAGAGAAAAATTATCGGTACTGAATTTTTTAATGTTTTCTGGAACGAAATCAGGAAGCAGGACGAACTCGGTTATTTTGCACAGGGCACTATTTATCCCGACTGTATCGAATCAGGTAAAGGCGATGCCGATGTTATCAAAACTCATCATAATAGGGTAAATACACCTGATGACGTTGAATTTCTCGGTATTATCGAGCCTCTTGCAGATTTATTTAAGGATGAGGTTCGTGCAGTAGGCGAAAAGCTTGGTATTCCTAAGGAACTTGTATGGAGACAGCCGTTCCCCGGTCCGGGCCTCGGTGTAAGAATTATCGGAGAAATTACTGCCGATAAGATTAAAGTGCTTCAAGATGCCGATTGGGTTCTTAGAGATGAAATGGCAAAGAACGGATATGAGAAAAATCTTGCTCAATTCTTCTGCGTTCTTCCTTGCGTTAAAACTGTCGGCGTTATGGGCGACCACAGAACTTATGATCACCTTGTTGCAATCCGTGCTGTAACGACCGATGATTTTATGACCGCCGATTGGGCGAAAATCCCTTACGATATCCTTGCTAAGGTTTCAAATCGTATTACAAACGAGGTAGAACATATAAATCGAGTGGTTTATGATATTACCTCTAAACCCCCCGGCACCGTCGAGTGGGAGTAATTAACAGAAGTCTTGAAAGTGGCTTAAACACGGGGCTTTGAGTGTTTGATAACTTCAAATGATACTGTTTTGATACTGTTTCACTAATTTAATACAAAGGAAAACCCCTAATGTATGACTCAATTCATACATTAGGGGTTATTTTTATTCACCGTTTTTCTTTTTGTCCCATAATTCCATAAGTTTTTTATGGTTTTCTCTTGCGGCACTCATAGGGTAATTATAACGCCACTCATCATATTCCTCTTGCGTTATTTCTCCGTTTTTGAGCTGCTCATGTTTTTTGCTCCATTCCATAAATCCGTCGGATTCGTGAGATGTCGGGTCTTTCGGCATTAAATAAGGCAAACCTATTTCATCGGTGCAAATATGTAAATCGTACTCATCTTCAAGTGCGAAAAAAAGCTGAAATAACGCTTCGTAATTATTTATATCGGGAACTTCTAAAGCTGACGGCTGTACACCTACAATGGCGGCTAACCGTTCAACATATTTACCCTTTGGTCGTCTTGTTCCGCTTTCATATTGAGCAATGCGAACATCTGCTCCGAGTTTGTCAAAGCCTGCGGCTAAGCCTAATTGTTTTTGCGTGAGATTTTTTCTTTTTCTAAACCTCTTTAATCTATCGCCAACTGTCATATCTTACTCCTAAACATTTTTGTATAATTTGATTATAACCGATAAATTTGAAATTTGCAACATCTTAAACAAAAAAGTTTAATGAAATTGTGTTATAAGTATTGACATAAACAAAAATGTTTAGTATTATACAAATGAACACTAAACAATATTGTTTAGTAAACGAAGGGAGGTGAAATAATGAACAAACTTTTTATGAAAGCCGAGGAAATTCAAGAAGAATTAGGAATTTCAAAAACATATGCTTATAAAATTATAAAAGAATTGAACGAAGAACTTGAAAAAATGGGTTATAAAACTCTTGCAGGTCGTGTCAGCCGTAAATTCTTTAATGAAAAGTTTTATGGCATAAATGAAAATGCAGAAGAGAAAGGAGCGTAAATTATGCCTGTTTACAAAAATCAAGATAATGGCACGTGGTATGTTTCTGTTTACTATAAAGATTGGGAAAACAATCAATCTCGAAAGGTTAAGCGTGGCTTTAAAACTAAGCGTGACGCACAAGAGTGGGAAAGAGAATTTCTCTCAAAGCAAGCAGGCGACCTTAGTATGAATTTTGAAACCTTTGTTGGCATATACAAGGCAGATATGAAGGATAGAATTAAGGAGCATACCTGGATAGGAAAGAATGCTATTATTGACAAAAAGATTTTACCTTATTTTAAGAATAAAAAGATTAACGAAATAAAACCCTCCGATATACGAGCGTGGCAAAATGAAATGATGGCTTATCGTTCTCCGAGTGACAAAGCATATTCACCGACTTATCTTAAATCAATTCATAATCAACTCAGTGCAATTTTTAATCATGCAGTAAGATATTATGATTTAAGAAACAATCCGGCGGCAAAGGCAGGAAATATAGGCAAAAAAGAAAGTGACAGAGAAATGCTCTTTTGGACAAAAGATGAATATCTTAAATTTGCAGATGTGATGATGGATAAACCTGTGTCGTTTTATGCATTTGAAATGCTGTATTGGTGTGGCTTACGCCTCGGCGAGATGCTTGCATTAACTCCTGCTGATTTTGACTTTCAAAAGGAAACTGTACGCATAAATAAATCTTATCAAAGATTTGATTGTAGGGATGTTATTACAGACCCAAAGACACCGAAAAGTAAGCGAACAGTAAAAATGCCCACATTTCTTGCCGAAGAAATGCAGGACTATATTCATAGTATTTATGGTATTGAGGATGACGACAGAATATTCCAAATTACAAAAAGTTATATGCACCATGAAATGGAAAGAGGGTGTAAATTAGCAAATGTAAAAAGAATTCGTATTCACGATTTAAGGCATTCTCACGTTTCGCTTTTGATTGATATGGGCTTTAGTGCAGTCGATATTGCAAATCGTGTAGGTCACGAAAGTATAGATATTACTTTTAGATATGCTCATATGTTTCCTAACAAGCAAAGCGAAATTGCAAATAAGCTGAATATTGAAAGGGGTGTTGATAATGTCAGCGAAAAATCTTGACTCAAAAGGGAGATTGCGAAACAAAATCGTATCTTTTCGTATGTCGCCCCAAGAGGCAAAGCTTCTTGACGATTATGTTTCTGTTTCGGGACTTAATAAGCAAGATTATATTATCGGCAGGGTGCTGAAAACGGAGATAACAGTTAATCCCGGTCCGAGAGTTTATAAAGGTTTGAGGGACAAGTTAAATAATGTTTACAGCGAACTTTGTAGAATAGAAAAAGGCTCCGAAATTAGCGAAGAAACACTTTGTCTTATTTGTTATATGTCTGCCATTTTAAGAGAAATGGGAGGGTAATTATAATGAACGAGAAAATAAAAAAGACTGCTTTAGAAACATCTGCCGGTACAGATGAAAAGCAGTCACTAATAAATAGCAACAATATTATAACCGATGAAGATGATTTTTGCAATAGTGATGATTTGTTTGCAGAATTCAGAGAGGAAAGCAACCCTAATTTTATAAGAACTTTTACTTTAGGTGAGCTTTTTGATAAATCATATGATATTAAGCAGCCGATAATTAAAGATTTGCTTTATCCGGGAATGTACTTATTTGTCGGTGCACCTAAAATCGGTAAATCGTTTGCAATGTTGCAAATAGCACATCATGTCAGCAACGGTTTGGATTTGTGGGATAAAAAGGTCAATCAGGGCAAGGTAGTTTATCTTGCTCTTGAAGACAGAGAGTCTCGAATAGTATCTCGTTATTATAATATGTTTGGCGTTCCACCAAATCCGGATAATATAATAATTTCAACATTCTCAAACAAGGCGGGTCACGGTCTTGAAGGTCAACTTGAATATATTTTGGCAAAAAATCAAGGCGTATCTTTAATTATAATTGACACTTTACAGATGATTAGGGAAAGCTCAAACGACAAAATGAATTATTCAAGTGATTATGGAATTATTGAAATTCTTAAAAGATTTGCTGATCGATTCAAGGTGTGTTTGCTTGTTGTTCATCACACAAGAAAGCAAGATTCCGATGATGTGTTTGATACAATTTCAGGTACAAACGGATTACTTGGTGCTGCTGACGGAGCATTTGTTATGCAAAAGGAAAAACGAGGCAAAAATAAAGCTACTATTTCCGTTACCGGCAGGGATTTGCCCGAACAATGTATTCAAATTGAACGCTCGGCAAATTGCACTTGGGATTTTGTAAAATCCGATGTTGATTTATTCGATAAGCCGAAAGATAAAATACTCGATAAAATTGTGCCTTTTGTTTCTGCCTGTAAGGTTTGGCAAGGTACGGCAACTCAATTGATAGAAGAAACAAAATTGGATATTACTCCAAATGTACTGAGTCGCAGTTTGAATGCACTTCATTCTGTGTTATTAAACGACTATAACATTGAATATAAGTTTGAGCGAAAGCATTCAGGTAAAATAATATCATTGTCGATAATAGAATAGGTGCGTCGATGTGTCGATATTTTAACCGCTGTGTAATTATCGACGCAATCGACACGCTTTTCTCAAAACACCGTAGGTCGCAAGGGCACTTATGATGCGTAAGTGTCAAAAGTGCTTTTGCGTTACTCTTGGCAAGAGTAACAGAAAAATAAGGTTTGTAAATTATAAGAAAGGGCGTGACGATTATATATTTAGCAAGCATAAGTATTGAACTTGGTAAAGGTGCACTAAAGCATAACAGCAGGATATTTAATACCCCGAATACAAATCCCGAAAGGTCGCACCTGAACAAAGAGTATATAAATGACGATGTAAAAAATGTTTATCACGAATTATTTGACGAAGCTGTTGAGCGTTATAATTCCAAACAAACTCGCAATGACAGAAAAGTAAAAAACTATTATGAAAAAATTTGCAACGGTAAACAGGAAAAACCATTTCATGAAATAGTAGTTCAAATCGGCAATAAAAACGATTTTGGAATCGATAAGCAAACAGCCGAACTTGCAGAAAAAGCACTTGATGATTATGTTAGCACTTTTCAAAAACGCAATCCATATTTGCGTGTGTTCTCCGCCCATATGCACTTGGACGAGGCAACGCCGCATTTGCATATTGATTTTGTTCCATTTACAACCGGAAGCAAGCGTGGACTTGATACAAGAGTGTCGTTAAAACAGGCTCTTGCAAATCAAGGCTTTGTCGGCAACGGCAGAGAAGAAACAGAATGGGCATTATGGGTGAATTCTGAAAAAGAATCATTGGCTGAATCTATGCTTAATTTTAATATTGAATGGGAAAATCAGCATACAAGCAGAGAGCATTTATCGGTTCTCGATTATAAAAAGAAAGAACGGCAAAAAGAAGTTATACAGCTTGAAGAAAAGGTCGATATGCTAAAAAATGAAATTGAATGTTATCAAGATTGCAGTAATGAATTGCAGGAAATTGATGAAAGTGATTTTGATAACAAGTTCGTTTTACCGGAAGCAAAGCCGCTTATGTCGGCAAATGCGTATAAGAAATTGATTGAACCGATGTTCAATAAGCTAAAGCAAATGGTAAAAGCGTTGATTGTAAGATGCTTTAAAGCAGAGGCACGAGCTTATAATGCAAACAGAATTGTCGGGAGGCTTCAAAATGATGTCGAAATTTATAAAAAAGATGCAAAATCATTCAGCAAGATGGCTCACAAAGCAGATAAAAAGCTTGCTCAATACAGCAAACTTCGCAGAATAATCGGGCCAAAAAATGTTGATGAAATTCTAAAACAATCTCAACCGAGAAATAAAGAAAGATATAGGTGATTTTATGAAAAAATATATAACAGATGAAAAAACAGGCATTAGCTATACACTTGTGGGTGATGTGTATATTCCAAATCTTGTGTCAACCGATACAAATTACGAAATAGGCTTTTGGGGCAGAAAGCATAAGGAATATATAAAACAATATAAACCAGCGTTTTATACAACCCTGCTTACTCAATGTAAACTAAATTCATACTTGCATGATGTTGATGTCAGAGCAGCAGAAATGTATGATACCATAGTTAAGCAATTAGCAAAACAAGAAGATGTTACAGAAAAACTCAAAGTAAGTGATATGATGTCGTGGGTTCGAAAGATGAACAATATTCGCAATAGGGCGACGGAAATTGTAAATAAAGAAATAATTTATATTTAGACGAAAATGGCAGGTTATTTCCTGCCATTTTTATATAATAAAAAATGATTATTGACAATCATTATTTTTAATGATAAAATATTTTTGACACACAAATATAAAATTGTGTGTATCGAAAGTTGGTGAGCAATGAATAAAACGGAAAAACTAAAAACTATATTTCAAAATAACAAAATCGTAAAAACTTGTGATATAAAAAAGTTGAATTTTAGTAATGATGAAATTGCAAAGCTTTGCAATGATGGTGTCATAACCAGAATAAAACACGGTTATTATTCACTTGGTAATGAATTTGTTTCGGATGAGCAGGTTATATCAACTTTGCTTCCCGATGTCATTCTGTGTCTTGAAACTGCACTTTTTTATCACGGTTACAGTGATTATGCACCGAAAGAGTGGAAGGTTGCTGTGCCTCGCACATTTTCAAGGACAAAATTAAATTTTGATTCATTGTTCATAAAACCAAAATATATTCAAAATGAGCTTTTTGAAATCGGTAAAACAAAAATTCAAATTAACGGTTTTGAACTTAATATTTATGATAAAGAACGCACAATTTGCGATTGCTTTAAATATAAAAATCAAATAGACAGTGAAATTTTTAACAAGGCGATTAACGCCTATATTGCCGATAACAATAAAAATCTAGCCAATCTTTCTGCTTACTCGAAACAAATGCGTGTTTATAAAAAGGTTGCAGAGATAATGGAGGTGCTGTTGAATGGCTGACAGAGCCGCATCGGTATTAACAAAATTGAAAAATAAGGCAAAAGAAAGTTATAAAATAAAAACAACTAAATTACAGGTACATTATAAGGAGTGTTAATGATTTTATTAATTAAATTATTAATACAAATGGTACACTATTTAATTTGAATTCTTTAATAAGCTTTTAATAAATTTTTCTGATGATATTAAATCACTGATAGCAAGTATATTTATATAAAAATAATGACATTACAAAATACTAATCAAAACTTTTTGTTTAAATAAAGGTGATTTTAAAATGTATATATTTAGATTAAGTTTTTATTAGTGGTTAAACATAGCATTTTGAAGAAGCAAGAAAGATGAGAAACATTGAAGAATTTATAAAAACGAAAAGGAAAAAATATATGGAAAAAGGAATTATATGCAATAAAACAGATAAAGGATATTGTTTTATTCGTTCATCTACAAATGAAAAAATTTTTGTACATATCAATAATGTGGGAAAAGAGATTTACGACCAGTTGGCAATAGGAAGCAAGGTCCTTTTTGATTATGAGGAAACTGATAAAGGTAAAAATGCTACAAATGTGGTGTTAGAGCCTTTAAAAAGTAAACTTGGTAAGGAAATCAATTTTTCGGAAGAACAGATACGAGATATATTTGGAGATCTTGCCGCTGAAGATGAAAAAAGCGAGCGTTTTAGTGCTTATTTTATTAAAACAGATATCTATAAAAAAGTACATAACTTCTTACCTATAAGAATACTTGTTGCACATAAAGGTGTTGGTAAATCTGCAGTCTTTAAGATGTCTTATTTAGAAAATATTCAAAATAATGTTCTAAGTATATGGGTTAAGCCGGATGACATACTTAATATAGCTACAGATAATGAAACAGATCCGTTACAAATGATTAGACAATGGAAATCAGGTTTGGAAGAAGTTCTGGTAGAAAAAGTGATTTCAAATTTCGATGTTAGCAATGATAATGAGATTATAAATTTAATTTCTAAAAAAGGATTAAAACTTACTGAACGAATTGGAATGATAGTAAGAAAGGTACAAGAGGTGGTTGATATCGAAATAATTAAAAAAGAGATTGCAGAACAATATATAAAAAATCATAAAATAGTCATATACATTGATGATTTAGATAGAGCATGGAACGGCTCAAAACAGAATATATACCGAATATCTGCTTTGTTAAATGCTATTAGAGATATGTGCAATGAATCAAATGAATTATGTTTTAGAATTAGTTTAAGAAGTGATGTATATTATTTAGTTAGAACAGCAGATGAATCAACAGATAAGATAGATGGAAATGTTTTATGGTTTACATGGACTGAACATGAATTATTGGCATTATTGGTTAAGAGAGTGCAAACTTATTTTAATAATGATATTTCTGAAAAAGAGCTATTAGATATGGAACAACGGGAAATGTCCGTGTATCTAAATGGTATTATGGCAGATACATTTGAGGGTGCGGGAAAATGGAACAATCGTCCCATTCGCTATATTCTTCTTTCGCTTATTAGAAGAAGGCCACGTGACCTTATCAATTTATGTACACTAGCTGCACGTAATGCAAATGCAGAAGGCAGAAACTTAATTATCACGCAAGACTGGGAAGATGTTTTCGAACAGTATTCTTCAAATAGACTTCAGGACACAATAAATGAGCATAAATACGAATTACCAGATATAGAAAGACTATTGTTGGGAATGAAGCCGAGCCATGAGATGAAGAAAACAGAAAAACCGTTTGTTTATGACAAAACGCGTTTAGTACGCAAGATAGAAGGAATAATGCAAAACGGTAAATTTCATTTTGCAAATAACAAAGAATGTACGGCAGATGAATTGATTGCTTTTATGTACAAAATCAATTTTTTAAATGCAAGAAAAGATGAAGCCAGTGGATTTATTGACAGAAAATATTTTGAGGATAATAAATATATAACATCTAACAGTGTTGATTTTGGATATGATTGGGAAGTTCATCCGGCATTTCGTTGGGCTTTATATCCTGAGTCTAGAGATATTTTTCGATATACAGACATTCCTCGGAATTTATGAAATAAGAATATTTAAAATAAAGCAGTCTTGGTAGACTGTTTTATTTTTTATGCTCTTTAAAAAAGAAAACAATTTTAGTGATAATAAAACTGTCGAGATTAATGCAAGACAAAAAACACTGAAAAAGAATATCTCAAAATATAATAGACATTGTTTGGCGACCAATACGGGGATATTGAAAGTATCGAAAATAATAAAAAAATCGGCATATTCAAAACATAGGTAGAAACAAAATAACATTCAAACAAAAAGAGCCGTTATTTCTTTTAATTGATGCCTTTTTGACTTTGTTTTTAGTATTTGTTGAGTTGGATTCTTGTATATTATTTCTTTATTTATATTAAATATGATATTGCTATTGTTCGAGATTTAGAATATAATATAGTAAATGACACACAGTATAGGAACAGGAGTTTGGTATGGAATTTATGTCTGCAAGAGAAGCCGCTGATAAATGGGGTATTTCCCAAAGAAGAGTGGCAGTTTTGTGCTCTGAACAAAGAATTAAAGAAGCAACTATGGTCGGTAATATGTGGATAATACCTTCTACAGCGGAAAAACCGATAGATGCAAGAAGTACACGATATAATCGAACCGAAGAAAAAGCAGTTAAACCCTTTTTGAAATGGGCAGGCGGCAAAAGTCAGCTTCTTAAAGAGATTGAGCATTACTATCCTTTTAGTAGCGGAAAAATTACAAAATATGCCGAGCCATTTGTTGGTGGAGGTGCTGTTTTGTTTGATATACTTAGTAAATATGATTTAGATGAAGTTTATATCAGCGACATTAACGCTGAACTTATCAATACGTATCGAATTATTCGTGATGATGTAGATGATTTGATTAAAATGCTTCTCGCTATGCAGAACGACTTTATTCCGTTAGATACAGACGATCGTAAAGTGTACTATATGCAAAAGCGAAAGCGTTTTAACGACTTGAAAGTAAATGGCAATGAAAATATCAATATCGAAAAAGCGGCATTAATGATTTTCCTTAACAAGACTTGTTTCAACGGTCTGTTCCGTGTAAATAAAAAGGGGTTATTCAATGTTCCTATGGGAGCATACAAAAATCCAATGATTTGTGATGAAAAAAATCTCAAAGCAGTATCGAATAAGTTGCAGAGAGTTACCATTGTATGCGGAGATTACAGAAAGTCAGCAGACTTTATTGATGAAAATACCTTTGTTTATTTTGATCCGCCATACAGACCTATTACAGACACAGCAAGTTTTACTGCATATACCGAAAATTTGTTTAATGATGATGCACAGATTGAGCTTGCACAATTTGTTGATGACATGAATAAAAAAGGCGCAAAAATTGTAATTAGCAATTCCGATCCGAAGAACTCAAATACAGATGATGACTTCTTTGACAACATCTATTCTGCACATAAAATTAAGCGAGTTGAAGCAACTCGAATGATTAACTGCAATAGTGAGGCAAGAGGAAAAATTAAGGAATTGCTTATTAGTAATTTTTAAGAGGAGGCTGAAAAGTGATATACTTAGAGCTATCAACATCAGATGAAAAGAATTATATCGAAAGACTTTATAAATCTTTTGCAACAGGCAGAGATTTTGAACTGTTTTTAAATCATTTTTTGAAGAAAATTGGCTTTCAAGAGGTTGTAACAACAAAATATGTTGGTGATAATGGAATTGATTTAACTTGTTCCAGACCGGGAATTGACCTTCAGGGAATAGATACAATGAATTATTATGTTCAAGCCAAAAGATATAAACCAACTAACAAAGTTCAAGCCAAAGAAATACGAGATTTAAAAGGTTCAACTAAACGTGATAAGCAAGGAAATGTCTTAAATAATAATTATATCAATGTGTTTATAACAACATCTTCGTTTACCAAAGGTGCTATAAATGAAGCTGAAAGTAATCCTAACATGCCTACTATCCTAATTGATGGCAAAACGTTGTTGAATATGTGCATTGATAACGGAGTGGCGTTTTCCTATAAGCCCGTATTTGATGAGGATATGCTAAAAGAAATTCTCAAAAAATATTCTCAATCCAATTCAACTGTTACAAACAATTCTGACGATTATCTAGTAGAACGTAATATTACAGCAAACGATATTCGTGCAAGGATTCTAATTATCCCACAGATAATTAGAAATTCTATTGACGATAATAATTCTTCTGTAAATGTAGAAATCAACGGACAATTTCAAACTCTAAATCTAGATAAATCACATAGATATATTGGTGGCGTTACACAAATTTACAAAGATTGCGGATTGATTAACGATGATAATTCATTTGTCCAAAAGAAATCTAAATGGAAGATTAAAGATGATAAACTTATTGTTAATATTGAATAGAGGTAAAATATATGAGAAATTTTAGCGAATGGTTATTAGGATTCCGTGATAGTATTGCAGACTATGGTTATTATATAGATTTTGAAAAAGTTCACAGAAACGTGAATAATATCAAGGTTGAACTTAATATTTTAAATTCACTTATTGGTTCTAAGAATATTGAAGAAGATTTTGAAAAACTTATAGGTAAATATCCGGAAACTTTGAAATGCATACCTTTGCTTTTGGCAGTTAGGTCAAATGAAATATATGCGATTGATGGTGATGGAGACTATACATATAACTTTAAAAAGCCTAATCTTTCTGTTGAGCAATATAAGGTCTTTATGCGTAAAACAGGTCTTTTTGACTTGATGAAAAATCACATTGTCAACAACCTTGTAGATTATGCAACTGGTGTTGAAACAGGTCTTGATTCAAACGGACGCAAAAATCGTGGCGGTCATTTAATGGAAAACTTAGTTGAAAGTTTTATCCAAAAAGCAGGTTTTGTCAAAGATAAGTCATATTTCAAAGAAATGTATATTCATCAGATTACCGATAAATGGGGCATTGACCTTTCAGCCATATCTAATCAAGGAAAAACAGAAAAGCGTTTTGATTTTGTTATTAAGACTCCTAATATGATTTATGGTATCGAAACTAATTTTTACGGTGGCGGCGGAAGTAAATTAAACGAAACAGCACGCAGTTACAAAACACTTGCTCTCGAAACCGACACAATCGACGGTTTTACTTTTGTTTGGTTTACCGATGGAAAAGGTTGGACAAGTGCTCGCCATAATCTTGAAGAAACCTTTGATGTTATGGAACACATTTACAATATTAAGGATATGGAAAATGGCATAATTACAGAGGTTTTTAAATAATGGCAAAGAAAATTACAAAATGGGAACCTGATGATTTTGAGCTGGAAATGACTACACATTGGTCTTTTCCGAAGCGTGGAGATTGGGCAACTCACGATGCAAAATGGCGTGGAAACTGGTCACCCTATATTCCACGAAACATTATATTAAGATATTCAAAAGAGGGCGATGTAGTTCTTGACCAATTTGCAGGTGGTGGAACTACCCTCGTTGAAGCAAAGCTATTGAATCGTGATATTATCGGTGTTGATATCAATGATGTTGCACTTGATAGGTGCAAAGAAAAAATAAATTTTGAGCATGAAGGCGCAAACGGAAAAGTTTATATCCGTAAGGGCGATGCAAGAAATTTAGATTTTCTTTCGGATGAAAGCATTGACCTTATTTGTACCCACCCACCGTATGCCGATATAATTAAATACAGCGATGGCATAGACGGAGATTTGTCGCAACTCAAAGTGAAAGATTTTCTTGAAGAAATGAAAAAGGTAGCTACAGAAAGCTACCGTGTTTTGAAAAAAGATAAATTTTGTGCTGTACTTATGGGCGATACAAGACAAAAGGGTTGTATGATACCAATGTCTTTTGATGTCATGAAAATTTTCCAAGATGCCGGATTTACTCTTAAGGAATTGATTATCAAAGAGCAACACAACTGCAAAGCAACGGGATATTGGAAAACAAATAGTGTAAAATATAATTTTTTGCTGATTGCACACGAGTATTTATTTGTATTTAGAAAGTGAGGTGTAAAATGTGTTAAGTGGAAATTTTGCAAATTGCTACGGATTGAAACAATTTCAATTATCTAACATAAATTTTTCTCAATGTAATAAGGCAATTATCTATGCTCCCAATGGTGTAATGAAGAGTTCCTTATCTCAAGTTTTTGATGATATATCTAAAGGAAAACCTACTAAAGATAGAATTTTCAATAATGTTGTAAGTGCTTATTCTATAACACATTATACTAGCCAGTATACATTTAGTTCGGCTAATCCAAATGCAACTCCGTCCGCAACAGATAGAATATATGTTGTAAATACATTTGCTGATTCGTTTGAGTTTACAAAAGAAACAGTAAGTACGCTTTTGGCTGACGAAACCACACGAAATGCTTATAATGTTTTGACGGAGCAGTTTAGTGGCGAAGTTAGACAGATTGAGGAAAAACTTAGAACCTTGACAGGATTAACAAAACCTCAAATTAAGGGGAAGTTAATTAATGATTTTGGATTATCCGCTACTGCCGATTGGACGGATATATTTGAAAAGATTCACGAGTCGCTTGCAGAACGGGAAACGCTCAGCTTTCTTGACGATTGTCAATATGCTGAATTATTTAACGATAAAGTTCTTGCAATTTATTCCAAAAGGGAATTTGTTAATTCGATCGAAGAATATATTACAAATCTAAATTCTCTGCTCGTTGATAATCCAGTTTTAAACGAAAGATTTACCGATAGAAATGCAGAAACGCTTGGTAAAGAATTGGCTAAGCATAATATTTTTAATGCTCAGCATACTATTTGTTTGAAGGATGGTTCAACTATTATTCATTCGTTAGAAGAATGGAACACTATTGTTAGTGAACAGTTGGATAGATTGTACTCTACTCCAGAATTAAGCACAGTTTTTCAGAAACTTAAAAATCTTCTCACAAAGAATACTGAAGTTTCAAGATTGCGTGATATTATTGTTGCACATAGAGAAATTATACCGTATTTAAACAATATTGGTAATTTCAAAAAGCAAGTTTGGTTAGATTGTTTCTCAAAACTTGATTTGCCTTTTGAACAGTACTATTCAAGGATTTCACAGTACACTGAGCAAATAAGAGGGTTGTATGAGCAAGCAGCGGCACAATCGCAAAGATGGCAAACTATTGTTACTGAATTTAACAGAAGATTTCGTGTTCCGTTTGAGGTTCAAATTGAAAATAAAGCCAATTTCTTGCTAAAGGATGAAGCCCCTAATCTTAGCTTTAAATACACAAGAGGTATAACCGATCAACAGACTGCAACATTAAAGAAGGATGATCTGATGGTGTCGTTAAGTACTGGAGAAAAAAGAGCATTATATCTCTTATATATTTTGTTTGACCTTGAACGAATTCGACAACAAGCAAGTGCAGGCGGCGGACAGTTTTTAATTATCGCAGACGACATAGCTGATTCTTTTGACTATAAAAACAAATATGCAATAATTGAATACCTTAATGATTTGGCAAATACAAATGGTATTGATTTGTTAATGCTTACACACAATTTTGATTTCTACAGAACAATTAAAATGAGATTGGGTGTTTCCCGCTCTAATTGTTTTATAGCACAGCGTGATGAAGAAGGCATTATTTCGATGACTGTGTTTAGATATCAAAAAGATTTCTTTAAGCAAGTTATTATTTCTGAAATTAAAGATGGCAATATAACAACGGATGAAAAGAAAAAATTATTGTTTTCGAGCATTCCTTTTTATCGTAATTTGTGTGAGTATAGCGGTAAAGATGATGCGTATTTAAAACTAACGTGTTTCTTACATTTAAAAACAAATCCTATTGATACATTGTCTGTGAATATTTCAGATTTGTGGAATATAATTAATCTATTCCTTGACAACGCTACATTCGCAGGAACGGATGAAACTTATTACGATGCGCTTGTACGAATTGCGAATAGTTGTGTAGCCGACACTACAAATGAAGTGCTATTGGATAATAAACTTGTTATCGCTATAGCTATAAGATTGCGAACCGAAAAATTTCTTCAACAAATACTCATAGCAAATGGACAAAACTGCGTTGATGCCGCAAGCAACCAAACTCGTGAGTGGTTGTTACAGGCATTGCCATTCTTGACAAATGAGCAAAAGGAAATTGTTGAGGAAGTGAACCTAATCACACCAGAAAGCATTCATTTGAATTCGTTTATGTTTGAGCCATTAATCGACATTTCGGATTGGAGTTTGAAAGAATTGTATAGAAAAGTTTCTGCTTTGTAAGATGTTGATTTTTTGTAAGCTTATATATCAGAAAATACTGATGTGAAAAGTGATAGAAAGCCGTGATAGCTATTTGATAGCAAAAGCAGAAATACCTCATAGAATTGAGATAATCTGTACCAAATTAAAGCGCATCAAGTCAAAATTTCTAAGCAAAAACAGTTAAAGTTTGTTTTATATTTAGAAGCAGAAAAATTCCGTTATCTTAATAAATCTCATATTCATAAGTCTTTTGAGAGTATTGTAAAATTATAATAACAATATAATATCTACAAAAAGATTAAGAGCTATCAGCATAAATTCCGATAGCTCTTTGCTTATTTCTTGTTCAGCTTTTTTGTAATGCAGATAACTTCGCTTCTAAAATTCCTTTCTGCATATCAAGTTCAGCGACAATTTGCTCGTTTGATGATATATAAAATGGTATAGATGATATTGCAAGATTGGCAGTTGTAACTTTTTCAACTTCTTTATCTTTAATTCTTAATTCTTGAATTTTATTAATTGCTTTATCCCTATCTAAAATGCCGTATTTTTTATAATCAGAAATAATTTTTTCTCTTTCTACTATGTCCTTAATTAGAGAATTTATATCTTTACTATAATCAGTTGATGTGTTCATTATATATTTCTCCTATCTGTTAAGTAATACTTCCATAATGTTAATCATTTTTGTATATACATGCATTTCTTTAGCATATTTTGAAAGATTTAAAAGATTCTTTTTATCGTCTGAAACATATGCATTAAGTGCTTTATTAAATGTTTCGCTATCAAGCTTTGTGCGATACTTAAAGCAGTCGCAAATAGTCCTTTCACGGTCGTAAACAGGAAGTGTTACACCGTTAAAATCACCTACTGTTTTTCCGAGTTCAATTATATTTTTTTGAATATAATATGCTTTGATAGGCACTTCTTGGATATTTGAGATTTGGTTTCTGTAAGTTCGAGGAACTGCTATCGACCATTCTCTTGGAGCAAAGTCACTGTATCCATAATGAAACAAAGCCGATTCAACGCAAATTGTTCCATAAGGTAGCAAATTTGATATTAGCTGTTCTTCGCTTATATTGTAATTATTAGGAAGTTGGTAAAAGCCATTTCGTATTCTTTCAATAACACCATCTTTGCACAATTTTGCAATATCATAATTTGTAAGTCCCACATTTTTAAAATCGGAAGTTTTTACGATTGCGCCAACATTTTGAAAAACATTTTTTGCAATTTTTTCTTTAGACAACGGCTCACCAACTTTCTGCGTACAGTTATCAAAATTTGTACGCAAATTTATTATAGCAATGTTTTTAATAAAATACAACATTTTTTGAAAAATAGCCATGCAATTATAGATATAATTATAGAAACGGCAATTAAACAGATATAAAAGATAGCTTTATCACTTTAAAGTGTTGACTTCGGTATGCACCTATGATACAATACAAACGATATGGCAGATGGTGATACTGTTTTGATACTGTAAACTTTGAGTTACAAAAACTCAGTAAAAACGGTTAGATTATCTGTATAAAAGCAAAATATTTACTAAACAAAAAAGTTTAGTAAATGATCGAATTGAGCGAGTGGGAGTAATTCCTCTTGGTTTAGATGTGCCGAAAAACCCGGTATTTATGTGCCTTTCGGGACTTGGCACTTTTCGGGTAACCGATTTTTGCAACACTTTTGCAACACTTTTTTCAAAAACGTGTTTTCGGGCAGATGAA
>OLHG01000552.1_pt1 | contig 26347 bp, 8 predicted proteins | sample 1605971 | NCBI WGS metagenome assembly OLHG01 (sample SAMN03283289) | human gut metagenome | biome: human-associated habitat; material: feces | host: Homo sapiens | place: Peru | collected 2012 | reverse complement strand
TTCAGGAGAGAAGGCTTCGATCACTGTAACCGGTATAGGAAATTACACAGGACAGAAGGTTATACGTTTCGAGATAGAGAAGAGAGATGTGTATAACTGTCAGATGGACGCTATAGCGGATCAGTTGTGGACAGGCTCAGCTATAACACCTGAGATCAATATATACAACGGTGAGATCAAGCTTGTTGAGAATGAGGATTACACAGTAGAGTATGCAGACAACACGGATGCCGGAAAAGCGTCAGTGACCATAACAGGCTGTGGTGATCATTACACAGGTCAGATCATCAAATACTTCAATATTACTAAGGAATTTATAGACATAAGCACAAGTGACAAGATCACTTTGACGGGACTTGAGGATCAGTCATACAACTTTGGCATGGCGGTCAGACCAAGCTTTACTCTGAGCTATGACGGCGAGGAGATGACAGCCGGATCAAATGGTGATTATACATATACCTTTAAGGACAACTATGAGGTCGGTACCGCAACACTTGTCATAACAGGTGTGGGCAAGTACAAGGGAACAAAGGAATACACGTTCAAGATCACCAAGTATGACATATCAGGTGATACACTGATCATATCAGGCGACACATTTGAATATAGCGGTACTGCTATCAAGCCATCACTTGTGGCTGTGAAGGTTGGAACCGTCAACAGAATAACATCATTTGATGATTTTGATGTCACATACGGTGAGAATACAAATGCTGGAAATGGAAGTGTGACCATCACTCCAAAGGCGGACAGCAGCTATACAGGAGAGCTCACACAGAAATTTGTAATATACAAGAAGAGTATTACAGGTGCAGCAGTTTCAGCTTCAAGTGTGACATACACAGGTAAGGCACAGACTCCTGCGGTGACAGTTACATGCAAGGACGGAATGGCAGTGCCTTCAGGAAGTTATAGCGTTGAGTATGCCAACAATATCAATGTTGGTACAGCTAAGATCACGGTAACAGCTCTGGAGGATGGCAATTTCGATGGAACCGCTACAGGAAGCTTCGAGATAAAGGCTATAGATATTGCCGGAGCCGATGTGGCTGATATAGCTGACCAGACATACACAGGCTCAGCGATAACACCGGATATAACAGTCAGCTACGATGGCGCCGAGCTTGTTGAGGGTGAGGACTATGTTGTATCGTCATATGATAATAATGAGAATGTCAGCACGGCTTCAGCTAAGGCGTCGATAATCATAACCGGTAAGGGCGTATACAGCGGAACAAAGAAGATCGAGTTCAATATTGTTCCTGCATCAGTGAGCAAGGCAGTTGTAACAGGCGTTGAGGATAGTGTGGTATACACTGGCGCAGATATAACATTTGCAGGACTGGCAGTTACAGTGTCGGGCAGAAAGCTCACTGCTGCTGACTACACAGTGAAATATACAAATAACAGAAATGCTTCCACAACTGACAGCAAGGCAGAGATACTTATCACAGGTAAGGGCAATTACACCGGTGAGAAGACAGTTCAGTTTGTGATCGAGCAGAAGGATATAGCAGATTGCACAGTTCAGCCGATCAGCGCACAGATCTATACAGGAAAGGCTGTTGAGCCTGAAGTGACTGTCACTGACGGTGCAAACACTCTTGTAAAGGGAACGGATTATACCGTTGCATACAGCAGCAATATCAATGTCACAACAACCGAGTCAAAGGCTGTTGCTGATATAAGTGGAACAGGCAACTATAAGGGATCTGTGAAGGCAACATTTGATATTGCCAAGAAGATCGTCAAGATAACAGATGCGGATGTTGCTGATATAGCAGATCAGACATACCACATGGGAGATAAGATAGAGCCGGCTGCAACAGTCACAGTGGATGGCGTGAAGCTTGACGCTGACTGCTATACGGTAACTTATACAAACAATGTGAATGTCGGAACTGCGACAATGACAGTTACAGGTATCGCCGTACAGGGATATTCAGGAACTGTCGAGAAGACATTCAAGATACTTCCATTGTCTATTGCAAAGGCAGTGGCATCTAAGACTTATTCAGCGGTGTACACACCGGCTGGAACGACATTTACAGTGGAGAGCTTTGACATCACAGTTGATGGCAAGAAGTACACTGTGACGGACATGTCAGATTTCACTGTAACACAGAAGAACCTGATAAATGTTGGAACAGGAACAATAACAGTTACTGCAAAGGCTGACTGTAACTTTACAGGAAGCTTTGATATCGCAGCGACAATAACTGCAGCGAAGATAGAGGAGAGCTGGGCAAGCCTTGAGCAGACAGAGTTCAGCTATACCGGATCTGAGATAACTCCTGAGCCGGTTGTCAGAAGTGGAAATGTCATTCTCAAGAAGGATGTCGACTATACACTCAGCTACGACAGCAATGTGGAGTGCTCCGATAAGGCAAGCGTGATGGTGACAGGTACAGGTAACTATACAGGAGAGGTAAAGCTTCTCTTTACTATCGGTGCGAAGTCGCTCACGGGAGCAAAGGTAAGTGCTCAGGCACAGAGCTATACAGGTAAGCCGCTCACCACGAAGATCACAGTCGTACTTGGAGACGAGACACTTGTGGAGGGCCAGGATTATACAGTAGAGTATGTAGAAGGCGAAGTTACAAATGCAGGAACCGGTAAATTCAAGATCAAAGGTAAGGGCAACTATACCGGAGAGCTTGACGGCACATTTGTCATAAATGCGAGAAGTATAAATGCTGAGGACATTACGGTTGCAGGTGTGGCAGATAAGACATACACCGGATCTGAGATAACACAGGATATAACAGTTAAGGATGGAGATGCGGTTCTCACAGAGGGAACAGATTACACTGTCGACTATGAGAATAATGTCAATGCATCGACCACAGATTCAAAGGCTGCAGTTATAGTCAGAGGTAAGGGTAACTATGACAGCAGTACAACAAGACGTGTAGAATTTACAATTGGACAGAAGGATATAACAGATGCAGAGATAGACGGCGTGGAGAGTTCAGTCGTATACACAGGAAAGGCTATTACATTTGATCAGGCTGTGCTCACGGTGGACGGTGTTAAGCTTGTAAATGGTGTGGACTACGAGACTGAATATGTCAGCAATCTGAATGTATCTACTGCCAGCAGCAAGGCGAATATCATCTTCAGAGCAAAGGGTAATTATACAGGAAAAGCAAGCTGGACATTCACTATCACAGCAAAGAGCATAGAGGATTGTACAGTCAGCGATATTCCGGGACAGACCTACACAGGAAAGGCACTTACACCTGATATAACAGTCAAGGATGGCAGCAGAACTCTTGTGAAGGGCACGGATTATGATGTCGTATACAGCGGCAATATTGAGGTGTCAACAGCAGACAAGCCGGCAAAGGCGGTTGTCACAGGAAAGGGCAACTACACCGGATCTGTACAGAAGACATTTATGATAGCAGAGAGAGTTATAGATATAACACCTGCGGTCATCTCGATAACAGACAAGGGACCATTTGTATATAACTATGGCAAGCAGATCACACCGGCTGTATCAGTTACACTGGATGGAGAGGTGCTTCCAGAGGATGCGTATACAGTAAGCTATCAGAGCAATGTGAATGCCGGAAAGGCATACATAATCGTGACAGGAGCCGGAGAGTATCATGGAGTCGTAGAGACATCATTTACTATCGAACAGCTCGATGTGACAGGAGGAGTCCTTGAGCTTGAGAAGGATGCTTATGGATATACTGGAAGCGAGATCAAGCCTGTAGTGACAGGAATCACTCTGGCTGGCGGCAGCATAGAGCCTGGCACAGATTTTGACGTGACATACAGCAACAATATAAATGTTGGAAGTGGAGAGATAGTTCTCACAGCCAGAAGCAGTTCAAACTATAAGGGAACAGTTACAGGCAAGTTCGCGATCACTGCGGCAGACATCACAGATGCCCAGCTTACGGTTGCAGATCAGACATACACAGGTGCTGAGCTCAAACCGGCAGTGACGGTATATCTGGGACAGACAAAGCTTATAGAAGGAACAGATTACACAGTGGGATATGCTGACAATACCGATGCCGGAACAGCAATGGTTACTGTAAAGGGTATGGTAAACTATGCCGGAACAGTTAAGACGACCTTCAAGATCGCAGCAAGATCCATAAGTGCAGCAAAGATAACTGTTGCAGATCAGGTGTATACTGGAGCTCCGCTTACACCGGAGATAACAGTTACATTAGGTGGAAAGCAGATCGCAGACACCGAGTATGATGTTGACTACAGTGGAAATACCGATAAGGGTACAGCCACAGTGACGATAACAGGTAAGCACAATTATACAGGAACAGCATCAGAGACATTCACCATATCCGCAATGGATATAAGCAAGTGCGTGGTATCACCTATAACGTCTGTTGTATACGACGGAACAGCCCACAGTCCAAAGGTTACAGTCAAGAACGGAGAGATAGTTCTGACAGAGGGCAGTGATTATGACGTCACATACAGCGACAATGTAAGTGTTACAACAGACTCAAGAAAGGCAAAGGCAACTATCACAGGCCGTGGAAATTACACAGGTCAGTGTGTGGCTGAGTTTGAGATAACAAAGGCAGACTTTGCAGATGCAGTCATAACAGGAATACCTGAGAGTGTAGAGTATACCGGTGAGAGCATAGTCCTCACAGGATATGAGCTCACACTTGGAGATACAAAGCTTGTAGAGAATCAGGACTACGTAGTTGAGTACACTGATAATCAGGAGATCGGAACAGCGACTATCAGATTCATCGGAGCAGGCAATTACAGCGGTGAGAAGACTGCAGACTTCAAGATAACAAAGGCAGATATAGCAAATTGCGACATCAGCCCGATCCAAGGACAGACCTGGACAGGTAAGGCCATAGAGCCGGCGCTCACCATAAAGAATGGCAGCGATACTCTGAAGGCTGGAACAGATTATGAAGTTACATACAGCAACAATATAGACGAGACGGACGAGGCGAAGGCAGAGATCACCGGTATTGGCAACTATACAGGAACTGCAGTTATCTACTTCTCGATAACAAGAAGCGTTGTGGATATAAGCGGTGCTACAGTGTCGGCTATACCGGCGCAGACATATGCATTTGGCAAGGCTGTAACTCCTTCAGTCACTGTTATGTATAACGGAATTACACTGAAAGAGAATACAGATTACACCTTAACATATGAGAACAATATAAATGCTGGAACAGCATATGTGATCATAACCGGAACAAAGTATTACTCCAAGACAAAGAGAGTAAGCTTCACCATCAACCCTGCGGACATATCAGCAGGCCGTGTGGTTATAGATCAGGAAAGCTTTGTGTACACAGGAAAGAGCCAGAAGCCTGAGGTTACAGGCATAGAGCTTGGAGATGTGATGATAACTGATATGGACAGCTTCGACATAAGCTTTGGCAGCAATGTCAATGTAGGAACAGCGTCCATCAGCGTATCAGCAAAGAGCAACACCAACTACAAGGGCAGCGTGACAGGTGAGTTTGCCATAACAGAGGCAGATCTGTCAGGCGCAGCAGTTGAGGTAGACGATGCGGTATATCAGGGAACACCTCTTACCCCGGCTGTCAGGGTAACACTTGGTACAGTGGTTCTGACAGAGGGCAGGGATTACACTCTGAGCTACAGCAGTAACACAAACGTAGGCAAGGGTACTGTAAAGATCACAGGAAGTGGCAATTATAAGGGAACCGTCAGTGCAGAGTTTACTATAACAGAGAGAACGATCACTGATGCCGATGTGGAAGTCGCAGATCAGATCTACACAGGTAAGGAGCTCACTCCTGATGTGGAAGTAACACTTGGAGACAAGCTTCTGACAAACGGTGTGGATTACACAGTTACCTATGAGAAGAACGTCAATGTCGGCACGGCAAACGTTATAGTAAAGGGAACCGGCAATTATAAAGACACTATCACAAAGACCTTCAGAATAGCAGCAGCAGACATATCAAGTGCAGTTGTGTCTAAGATCAGTGATCAGACATATACCGGAAGTCCTATCACTCCGGCAGTGACAGTAAGCTTGGCCGATGGAACAACACTGAAAGCCGGTGTTGACTATGAGACTGAATACATAGGAAACACAGATGTTACGACAAAGGATGCACCTGCACAGGTAGTTATCACAGGAAAGGGCAACTATACAGGAATCCTCAGAACAACATTTGCGATAGTACCTAAGTCACTCACAGGTGTCACCATCAGCGGATACAGTGAGTCTGTGGCTTACACAGGTGCTGATGTGACATTTGCAGGTATTATAGTTGCCGATGGAAGCGAGATCCTCACAGAGGAAACTGATTACAGGATCACATACACAGGAAACAAGGCAGTCACAACAGAGGAGGGTACATACTTTACAGTAACAGGTACAGGCAATTACACCGGAAGTAAGGATGTACACTTTGTGATCACGGCAAAGGATCTCAGGGAATGTGATGTCGAGGAGATCGAAAGCCAGATATACACGGGAAAGGCTATAGAGCCGGAAGTAACGATCAGAAATGGCAATGTTCTTCTTGTGAGCGGCGTTGACTATGATGTCACATATGAGTCGAATATAAATGAGACTACAGAGACAACAAAGGCTAAGGCTATAATCACAGGAAAGGGCAACTACACAGGAAAGGTAACGAAGGAATTCGTTATAGGAAGAGTATTTACAGATATATCAAAGGCTGAGATAGAGGCTATTCCGGATCAGACATATGCGTTCGGACAGGCCATAACCCCTGAAGTCAAGGTAAGCTTTGGAGGAAAGGCACTCACACTTAACACCGACTATACAGTGACTTATACCGATAATATTGATGCGGGAACCGCAACTGTAAAGATCATAGGTACAGGTGATTACAACAAGTCGGTTACAAAGACATTTGTCATAAAGCCGGCAGATATATCAAAGGCGTCAGTAGTTCTCAGGGGAACATCATTCACCTACACAGGTGAGGCAATCACACCTGCGGTGACAAGACTTGGCGTTCCAAATGGTGATGTGACAGAGAGTATCACAGATCTCTCATCATTCACTGTGGAATACAGTGACAACACAGATGCCGGAACGGCAAAGGTTACTGTAAGTGCAGGAAAGGATACGAACTACACCGGAACTGCATCAACTACATTTACTATCACAAGAAAGAGCATAAGCGGTGCGGTCGTGAGCGTGGCAGATGCTGAGTACACCGGATCAGAGGTTATACCGGATGTAAAGGTAACTCTGGGAGATAAGGTGCTGACAGCAGGCGTGGATTACACGGTATCGGCTGAAAACAATGTAGAGGCAGGAGAGGACGCTCTGTTAAAGATCACCGGATGCGGTAACTATGAGGGCGTACTGAGCCAGACATTTGAGATCAGTGCAAAGAGCATAGACGGCGGAAAGTGCAGCATACCGGCTCAGGTATATATAGGATCTGCGCTGACACCTGATGTGGTTCTTGAGGTTGGAGGCAAGACTCTGACCAAGGGTGAGGACTACACAGTTACATACGCAGACAACATAGATGTCACAACGGCTGAGAAGAAGGCATCAGCGATCATCAAGGCCATGGGCAACTACACAGGAAAGCTCACAGTTTACTTTGACATCACGGCAAAGACTCTTACAGCAGCCGATGTTGACAGCATTGATGCTCAGGAATACACTGGCGAGGCGATAGAGCCAGTTGTGGTCGTAAGAAACGGAGACACAGTTCTTGTTGCAGGAAGAGATTACGATGTAACATACAGCAACAATACAGACAAGACTACAGAGGCGAGAGCAGTAGTCAAAGGTAAGGGCAACTATCAGGGAACCGTTACAAAGCTGTTTGAGATATGCGGAGCAAGCATAGCACCGGCGGTTGTGACAGGAATACCTGAGAGTGCAGAATATACAGGTGACAGCATCACATTCAAGGACATCATGGTTGTGATGAATGGAAAGACACTTGTATATGGAACAGATTACACAGTAAGTTATGAGAACAATGTCAATGCAACCACTGAGGACAGCATGGCATACGTTATCATAAAGGGTAACGACAACTACGGTGGACAGATAAGAACAGCCTTCAGCATAACCCCAAGAAGTCTTGAGAAGTGCAAGGTCGATGCCATCGGAGGACAGACATATACAGGCAGGGAGATCACCCCTGAGGTTACAGTAAGAGATGGATCAAAGGTACTCGAAAATGGAAGAGACTACACGGTATCTTACAGTGACAACATAGAGGTGGGCAAGAATGCCAAGGCAGTTATAGAAGGTAAGGGCAACTACACCGGACAGCTTACTGCAGAGTTCACCATCGCAAAGGAAGTGCTCGACATTTCAAATGCGGTGATGGGTGATATCGCAGATCAGTATTACAATTTCGGTGAGGAGCTCACACCTACACTCACTGTAAATCTTGGAGGAAGAAAGCTTACAGAGAATGTTGACTACAGCGTAACCTACACTGATAATATTGAGGCCGGTACGGCTACAGCTACAGTGAAGGGAATCGACCAGAATAAGGGCGAGGTAAGTAAGACCTTCAAGATCCTTCCTATAGATATAACAACTGCAGAGATCGCGCTTGTGAAGGATTCATATGGTTTCACAGGAGATGCGGTAACAGCAGATGTAGAATCGATAACAGTCACAAGAAATGGAGTTAAGAAGGTACTCACAGATCTCACAGGATTTGAGATCACATGTACAGACAATGTAAATGTCGGTACGGCTACAGTTAAGATCGCCGCAGGCGAAGGCCAGAGCTATACAGGAAGCACAAGCACATCCTTCAGGATCGTTGCAGCTTCAATAGAGCAGGCAGAGGTCAGCGTTGACAGTGCAGTATATACGGGAAGCACGATCACTCCTGTATGCAGAGTAGTTCTCGGAGGAAAGACTCTTGCAGAGGGCGTTGACTACAAGGTAACAGTTTCAGGCAATGTGAATGTTACTGACAATGCACTGGTTACTATAGAGGGAACCGGAAATTACACCGGAAAGCTCTCACAGAAGTTCAGCATAACTCCTAAGAGGATATCACAGGCTGAAGTAAAGGCCGATGATGCTGAATACACAGGAAGCGCAGTTACGACAACAGTCAGTGTAGTCCTTGATGGAAAGACTCTTGTTCAGGGAACTGACTATAAGCTCAGCTACAGCGACAATGTGAATGTCACATCTGACACAGCAAAGGCTGTTGTGACAGTGACAGGAACAGGCAACTACACAGGAACAGTCCAGGGAGAGTTCTCTATAACTCCTATGGATATATCAAAGCTTGACATACCGGAGATACCAGATCAGACATACGGCGGTCAGGCAGTAAAACCTGAACTGAGAATTGTAAATGGCGATAATGTTCTCTCAGAGGGCACTGATTACACAGTGGCATACGAGAACAACGATTCGGTTATAGATAAGGCCAGCGCTATTATCTCAGGTAGAGGAAACTACAAGGGATCAGTGACCAGAACATTTGCTATAAAGGCATACAGCATAGACAATGCAGAGATAAGTGGAATCCAGGATGCGGTAGTATTTACAGGAGATGCCATTGAATTTGCAGATATAGCAGTTGTAGTAAACGGCAGGACACTTGTGAACGGAACGGACTACACAGTAAGCTATGAGAACAACCTGAATGTTACGGATGAGAAGAATCCTGCATACGTGATCATAAAGGGAGCAGGAAACTACGGCGGACAGGTTAGAACAGCATTTGCCATAACAGCTAAGAATATCGGCAGATGCAGCATTGATCCGATCGGCGGACAGATATACACAGGTAAGGCGGTTGAGCCTGAGATCACAGTCAGAGATGGCGCAAGGATACTGGAGGCCGGAAAGGATTATGACATTACTTACAGCAACAACACAGAGGTGACAGACAGTGCTGAGGTCACCATAACAGGTAAGGGCAACTACAGAGGCAGCAACAGTGCGGTATTCACCATCGCACAGGAGGTTGTGGATATATCAAAGGCAGTAATGAGCAAGGTCGATGACCAGTATTACAACTTTGGAAATGCCATAAGACCAGAGGTTACACTTACATATGGCGGCAAGACACTGACACAGGATGTGGACTACGAGCTTGTATACATCGACAATATCAATGAAGGTACGGCGACGATACAGGCAAATGGTATCAACAAGAACACAGGCTCGGTGAGCACAACATTTGCCATAAAGCCAGTAGACATAACAACTGCTGAGGTTGTACTTGAGAATGACTCATTTGAGTACACGGGATCAGAGATCAGACCTGCAGTTAAGATGATAACAGTAAGCAGGGATGGCAAGGCGACAGCAGTGACATCTATGACAGCATTTGATGTGACATACACGGACAATACAAATGTCGGAACTGCTGGTGCGGTTATAAAGGCGGCAAAGGGAAGCGGATTTACAGGATCTGTGACAAAGAAGTTTGAGATCACAGAGGTGGATATCGCACAGGCTGTAGTTGATGTGGAAGACAATGTGTACACAGGAAGAGCAGTAAAGCCTGCATATACAGTGACACTTGATGGCAAGAAACTCACTGCGGGAACAGATTTCAATGCGGTGTTCAGCAACAATGTAAATGTTGGAACAGCAGCCATCCTCACAGTGACCGGTACAGGAAACTACAAGGGAACAGTTGTCGCATACTTTGCGATAACTGCAAAAGATCTGAGCAAGGCAGATGTGAATGTCCAGTCATCAGTTTACACTGGAAAGCCACTTACACCGGCTGTGACAGTAACTCTCGATGATGAGATATTAAATGCAGACATTGATTATGTTGTTTCTTACAGCAACAATGTAAACGCTACGACAGCAAAGTCAAAGGCGACTGTGACCGTCAAGGGAACAGGAAACTATCAGGGCACTGTGACTGCTACATTCGACATTGAGCCAAAGGCGATCGATGAGGCGAAGATCAGTGATATACCGGATCAGATGTACAGCGGCAGTGAGATCAGACCGGATGCAAAGGTGACACTCGATGGAGTACAGCTTGTTGCAGGAACGGACTACACTGTGACATATGAGAACAACATAGAGGTTTCAGATTCAGCCAAGCTTATCGTAACCGGTAAGGGCAATTACAAGGCAACTGTAGAGAAGATCTTCAGTATAAAGAGTCTCACTCTTGAGGACGCAGAGGTATCAGGTATACCAGCCGGCACAGAATACACAGGAAAGGCCATAACATTTGGCGAGATCGTTGTGACACTGGGCGGAAAGAAACTGTCCGAGGATGAGGATTACACAGTAGAGTATAAGAACAATGTAAACGTGACAGACAGTGCGGAGGTTGTGATAACAGGTATCGGCAATTACAGCGGAGAGCTGAGCAGAACATTCAAGATCACAGCTAAGGACATAAGCAAGTGTAGCGTCGATGCGATTGGCGGACAGGTATACACAGGAAAGGCTGTAACACCTGAGGTCACAGTGAGAGACGGAGCACAGGTTCTCGTGTCTGGAACAGATTACAAGACAGAGTACAGCAACAACACAAATGAGACAACGGCCAGCTCGAAGGCTGAGATCAAGATCACAGGATCTGGCAACTACACAGGAAGCATAACAGTGAACTTCACGATATCTAAGAATCTTGTGGATATATCCAAGGCTGTGATAAGCAAGATCAGTGATCAGCTTTACAACTTCGGCCAGCCGCTCACACCGGATGTGACAGTTACATTTGGTGGAAAGACACTTGTATACGGCGAGGATTACGCACTCGTATATGTGGACAACATCGATGAGGGTGTGGCAACCGTAACAGTTAGAGGTATCAATTCAAATACCGGATCTTTATCGGCTAAGTTTAACATCAATCCGGTCGATATAAGTGATGGACAGATAGCTCTTGATGCATCCGAGTATATGTATACAGGAACAGCAGTAAAACCTGTGATCAATTCATTTACAGTGAAGAGAGCAGGAAAGACAGTGACAGTTACTGATTTTGACAACCTTGAGATCAGCTACTCGTCAAATACAAATGTTGGAACAGGTAAGGTTACTATAAAGGCACTTGAGGGTGAAGGTTTCACAGGAAGTGTCAGCAAGACATTTGCAATAGTAGGTGCTTCTGTCGACAATGCTTCAGTAAAGGTTGGAAATGGAGTTTATACGGGTGAAGCTGTAACTCCGGATCACACAGTTACACTCGGAGGCAGGACACTTGTTGAGGGACGCGACTACAGAGCAGACTACAGCAACAATGTGAACGTGACAGACAGTGCAGTGCTCACCATCACAGGTATGGGTAACTACAGTGGAAGCACCACAGCAAGATTTAAGATAAGTGCCAGAAATCTTGCAGATGCAGACATTACGGTGGCATCGGCAAGATACACAGGAGATCCACTTACACCTGCAGTTACAGTTTCACTTGGCGGAACAGCTCTTGTGGAGGACAGAGACTTTACAGTTTCATACAGTGACAATGTGAATGTCACAACAGACACAGATAAGGCAGGCGTTACCATCACAGGTATAGGCAACTACACTGGAACGGCGGTTGAGGAATTCGATATCGCAGCCAGAGACATATCTCTTGCAGAGATAAAGGACATCGACAGACAGAATTATACCGGTAATGCGGTTACACCAAAGCTCACGATTGTTGACGGACAGAGAGAGCTTGTGGCAGGCAGGGATTACACCGTAAGCTACAAGAACAATGTCGAGGTGACAACGGCAGCAGTTGCGGTGATAACAGGAAAGGGCAATTATTCAGGAGCTGCCAGCAAGCTGTTTGCTATTGGCGGTGCTGATATTGCAGATGCAGATATAACAGGTATAAAAGACAGCGTAACCTACACAGGAAAGGCAATAACATTTGCCGGACTTAAGGTAACATATGGCGACGATGTACTTGTGGCAGGAAGAGACTACACTGTGTCATACAGTGGAAACAAGAACGTGACGGACAAGGCAAGTGTTACTATCACAGGTATGGGCAACTACACAGGAAGTGTTACCAGATACTTTGCGATAACAAGAAGAGATCTTGCAGATTGTCATGTGAGCGAGATCGAGGGTCAGATATACACAGGCAAGAAGATCGAGCCGGAGCTCACAATTACATATGGAGATCTGGTGCTTGTAGAGGGTGTCGACTACGAGATCGAGTACAGCAATAATATTGAGCCTACAGCAGGTGGACAGCCGGCAAAGGCAACATTAACAGGTAAGGGAAGCTACACAGGAACTGTGGAGAAAGAATTTACCATTACAAAGGATCCTGTAAATATAAGCGGAGCCAAGATCAGTGCAATACCTGATCAGGAGTTTGCAAAGAAGAATATCACACCTGCGGTAAATGTTACATACGGTGGCAAGACGCTTGTACAGGGAACTGATTACAAGGTTTCATACATCAATAACTATAATGTTGGAACTGCCACAGTGACGATCACAGGATATGGAGACTACGTAAGTTCTAAGATGGCAACTTTCGAGATCGTCAAGAGAGACGTAACAGGTTATGTGGCAGAGCTTTCAAAGAGCAGCATGACATACACCGGAAAGGCACTCACTCCATCAGTTACAGCTATTAACAGCAGTGACGGAGCATTTGTGCTTGACGATGAAGAGATCGCGGGCTTCATAGTGAGATATGCTTCAAATGTAAACGTTGGAATAGCAACGGTTACAGCTACAGCAGGAAGCCAGTCTAACTACACAGGAAGTGTGACAGCAACATTTGCTATAACAGCGGCATCCATCGATAATGCAGTGGTTGTGGCAGAGGATACGGAATACACAGGAAAGCCGGTAACTCCAGCCGTTACAGTGACAGTCAACGGTGTTGTGTTATCAGCAGCGGATTACACAGTGGCTTACAGTAACAACACTGAGGTCGGAACCGCAGAGGTAAGCATAACAGGAAAGGGCAACTACACCGGAGAGACAACAGGTACATTTGAGATAACAGCAAGAAGTATCAAGAACTGTACAGTTGAGTGCAGCACATCGATCGAGTACACAGGAAACCAGCTCATACCTGTTGTAAAGGTAAAGAATGGTGATGTGGAACTGACAGAGGGAGTTGACTACATACTCAGCTTCGATATGAACACAGATGTCACAGGACGCGCAAAGGTGGTTGTGACCGGTAAGGGCAACTACAAGGATTCAGTTACAAGATACTTTGCAATTACAAAGAAGAGTATCGCAGGAGCTAAGATCAAGGGTATTACAGGAAAGGTATTTACTGGTAATGCCATAACACAGGATATTGAAGTTGAACTGGATGGACATAAGCTCAGCCAGGGAACGGACTATACTGTGAAGTACGAGAACAATGTTCATGTAGGAACGGCGGTCGTAACAATAACAGGTGCAGGCAACTACACAGATTCTGTAAAGAAGAGCTTTGTGATAAGCAAGGCAGATATAAGCAACACGGCTGTTATAAATGGAATTGAGTCCGAGGTTATATACAAGGGCACAGCATTTAAGTTTGATAATGTCACAATAACATGGGGAACAAACGTGCTGAAGGAAGGCAGAGATTACACGATCACATACCAGAACAACAGCGGAATCACCATGACGAGAACAAGTAAGGCTTCAGTCACTGTGAAGTTCATGGGAGACTACAAGGGAAGCGTTACAAAGCAGTTCAGGATCAAGGCATTTGACATATCAAAGGCGACCGTATCAGCGATAGCAGACAAGACCTACACAGGATCAGCGATCAAGCCGGCGGTTACAGTTAAGATTGGCAGTACAGTGATAAATCCAAAGGAGTACACGGTTGAGTACAGCAACAACGTTAAGCCGGGTGTTGCAGGTGTAACGATCACAGGACTTAACAACTTCTACGGAACAAAGAAGGTTACATTCAACATCCTTCCTGCAAAGGTGAAGAACCTTGCGGCAAGCGGTGAGACAACAACATCACTGAAGCTCTCATGGAGCAGCAGTGCATACGCCCAGGGATATGAGGTGTACAGATATGATACAGGTAAGAAGACATATGTGAAGGTTGCAACAGTGACGGGCACAAGCAGCAATATCACAGGTCTGGCAGCGGGAACTGATTACAAGTTCGCGGTATCAGCATATGTGAAGTCGTCAGGCAAGACACTGTACAGCGAGAAGACAGTCATCAGTGCAGCCACAAAGCCAGCTAAGGTTTCAGGTATTTCATTCAGCAGCAGGGCTGAGAAGTCAATAGCGCTCAAGTGGAATACAGTTAAGGGAGCTACAGGCTACAAGGTATACAGACTTGTATCAAAGGATAATTACAAATACCTTGGTTCAACATCAAAGCCAGCTTATAATGCAAATGGTCTGACCGGAAGTACAGCTTACACATTCAAGGTAGTTGCATACAAGAAGGTCGGCAGCAAGGAGCTCGTTGGTGAGGATGCTACGGCAAGGATCATGACAACGCCATCAGCAGTCAAGAATCTTAAGATCAGTGCCAGAAGCAATGCATCGATAACGATGAAATGGAGCAAGGTAAACAATGCTGATGGATACATAGTTTACAGATACAGCGGCAACAGAGCAGTCAAGATCAAGACCATCACAAGCAAGTCAAAGGTCGTATTTGTAAGCTCAAAGCTCAGTGCCGGAACAACGTATAAGTACAGAGTTGTGGCATACAAGAAGGATGGAAAGGCGATCGTAGAGAATGCCGGAACATATGTATCAGGATTTACACTTCCTGCAACACCTGTTGTATCAGCGAAGGCTGGAGTCAAGCAGGCGAAAATAGCATGGAAGAGAGCCAAGGGAGCGACAGGTTACATCGTATACATGTCAACATCAAAGAGAGGCACGTATAAGGCTGTTGCAACCATAAGAAAGGCAGGTACGACTTCGTATACCAAGAAGGGCCTGAAGAAAGGCAAGACATATTACTTCAAGGTACGTGCATTTAACAAGTCAGGCAAGACAACATATAAGAGTTCATACTCGACAGTAAAGAAGATCGTTGTCAAATAGTGACTGACGGTTAGATAAAGAAAGCCGGAAATAAAACAATAAAAAGCATCCAACCGGGTGAGCCTGGAAACAGGCTTATCTGGTGGATGCTTTTTTGTTATCTGTGAGGCGGAGGAATCTGTCCGCCTGAGAGATGATAAAGTCCTTAAGTGCTTTATATGGAAATACATTCGTTGTATTATTGCCTACATCGGTGTCTATGGAGGTGAATGAGTCGAGATCACTCTGCAGTCTGCTCTGTGAGAAACATAGACATTTTTTTATGGTCATATCAGGTGATGAAACCTTCGGTATGATCGGTGAGAAATCCCTGATAAACAATGGATTTGTCACATTGTAATCACCGTAGAAAAACTGTTCTGAGAAGAAATCCCGGAATGGGATGCACCTTCCCTCCGGCTGCATGCTGAGCTCGTGCATTCGGACATGGTCTATGTCGCGTGTCACACAGGTGGGAGTGTTATCGCCTGCCTCAAACTGAAAATATTGCGGCCAGAATTCCTCCACATAGGCGGCGTCCATCATGAGATGGGCAAGTATGCCAAGGTCGGCAGGTGTCATAGCTTCCACTGGATATTCTGACAATATGTGATCGATGTCCGGGTATTTTGTTATGAGATCGTTCTGCCATTCCGGCCTGAAATGTGTCAGGGCTTTGTCCGTAACCGCATCTGGAAGAACGCAGCCCAGCAGGAAATCATTCAGCAGCTCCGGCTGAGACTCATTTGAAATATGAAGTTTATCTGCGATGTATCTGCCCTCGCACAGGTGTATTATGTATCCCGGCATTGCGCCCTCCCATATAGAATATATTTGTCAATTTGTTAAAAAGTGTACCCCCCGAGCCCCCGTAATGTCAATAAAGACAATTTCATACAAACAGTTTACTTGACTTATAATTTGTTAGGCGGTAAAGTCATAGATGGATAAATGGGATATCCATATCAGAGTAAAAGGAGAAACGTGTTGAATAACGATTACAACAAAGAACAAAACGACAAGAATGACGACAACAAGAATAATGGCAATAAAGGCAAAAACAGGAATGTCATGGTTCTGCTTGTCATCTCGGTGATATTGACACTGCTGTGCTGGAGAGCATATGACAAGATCACAAATGGAACGAAAAAAGAGATCCCGTACAGCGGATTTGTGGAGATGCTGGATTCGGGAGAGGTGGATAATGCGGAGATATATGTCAAGAAGATTAGATTTACCTCAAAGGAGTCTGACGGCACTCTGGACAAGAACACCTATGTGACAGTGAGGATAAGCGACGATAAGCTGGCAGACCGACTTAAGACTGCCCATGAGAAGTATGCCACAACATACGAGGGCAAAGACGAGAGCGGTTCAGCCATGGTCGGAACGATACTCTCATATGTGGTCATGATAGCTGCATTCTATCTGTTTCTTTCGCTCGTGACAAGGCGGAGCGGAATGATGGGCTTTGGCAAATCAAACGCCAAGGTATATATGGAGAAGAAGACCGGAGTCACATTTGCGGATGTTGCAGGTGAGGACGAGGCAAAGGAATCCCTGACTGAGATGGTCGACTTCCTTCACAACCCTAAGAAGTATATGGCTATAGGTGCAAAGCTTCCAAAGGGAGCACTGCTGGTCGGCCCTCCCGGAACCGGAAAGACACTTCTGGCAAAGGCTGTTGCCGGAGAGGCAAACGTGCCATTTTTCTCCATGTCGGGATCAAGTTTCGTGGAGATGTACGTGGGTGTCGGAGCATCAAGAGTCAGAGACCTGTTCAAACAGGCATCAGAGATGGCTCCTTGTATAATATTCATAGACGAGATAGATGCCATAGGCCAGAGCAGAGACAGCGTGAGGGGCGGTGATTCGGAGAGAGAACAGACACTGAACCAGCTCCTTGCCGAGATGGATGGATTTGACACATCCAAGGGAATAGTGATACTGGCTGCGACCAACAGGCCGGAGACACTTGACAAGGCACTCCTGAGACCGGGAAGATTTGACAGAAGAGTCATAGTTGAGAAGCCGGATCTTCAGGGAAGAATAGACACGCTGAAGGTACACTCCAGAAATGTCAAGATGGACGAGACTGTGGATCTCCGTGAGCTTGCGCTTGCCACGGCAGGTGCGGTTGGAGCAGATCTCGCCAACATAATAAATGAGGCGGCGCTCACTGCGGTCAGATCCGGCAGGAGCATGGTTTCACAGGCAGATCTCATCGGTGCGGTGGAGCTTGTATTTGCAGGAAAAGAGAAGAAGGGCAAGCTGCTCGGCGACCAGGAGAAGAAGGTCGTTGCATATCATGAAGTTGGACATGCTCTTCTGGTAGCTCTCCAGAAGCACACTGAGCCTGTTCAGAGGATAACAATAGTTCCTAGAACGATGGGTTCTCTGGGATATGTATGGCAGGTGCCTGAGGAAGAGAAGTATATGGAGACCAAGGCTGAGCTTGAGGCGAACATTGTGACGACCCTCGGCGGAAGAGCTGCAGAGGAATTGAAATTCGAGTCAGTGACCACCGGCGCGGCAAATGATATAGAGCAGGCGACCAAGACAGTGAGAGCGATGATAACCATGTACGGAATGTCAGACAAGTTCGGGCTCATGCAGCTTGAGACTGTTCAGGGAAAATATCTCGACAGAAACGCAGTGCTCCAGTGTTCAGACAAGACTGCTGCAAAGGTCGATGAGGAGATTAGGAATCAGCTCAAGAAGGCATATGATGAGGCCAAGAAGCTTCTCTCAGAGCACATGAATGCGCTGGATGCCATCGCACAGTATCTGATAGAGAAGGAGTCGATAACAGGCCAGGAGTTCATGGAGATATTCAACAGAGTTGAAAATGCTGAACAAGTTGTTGAACAGGAATAAAAACAAAACAGCAATATAATCAATAAAAAATAGAAGCCGGGGCTGGCAAAAAGCTCCGGCTTCTATTTTTTCTATATCTGCTTTAGATTATATCTGCTGAAGGTCGTCCAGTGTCTTGCCGTATGCCGGTAAAAATTCGCACACGAAGTCGTTTACCTCAGGATAAGTCTCAGCCATCTGTGACACGGAATTCATGATCGTACCCATTGCACTGGAGAATTCGGTGTTTCCCGATCCTGTCTCCTCCATGCATTTGATCAGGGCGGACAGCTTGTCAGCCGCTTTGACGAGCTTCCAGAGATATACATCATTCTCGTCGTCAGCATTCTTAAAAAATATCGGTTCATAGGCTGGTCTGAGATCGTCCGGCAGCTTGTCAAGCAGTGTGTGGCATGCGATATCCTCCACATCCTTGAAGGCGGTCTTGATGTCGTCGTTGTAGTATTTCACAGGTGTTGGCATGTCGCCGGTGATGATCTCCGATGCATCGTGATAGAGACCTATGAGAGCGGCTCTCTCGGCATTCAGAGTCTTGCCGTAGCGGACGTTTCCGATGGTTGCCAGTGCATGGGCTATCATGCTCACCTCCAGGCAGTGCTCACACAGATTTTCCTCGCGGTTATTCCTCATGAGTGCCCATCTGTCAATATATTTCATACGTGATATAAGTGCAAAAAAGTTGTATTCCATCATAAAATCCTCGTTACTTCTTTTTATCGTTGTGGAAAAAGTTATACACCGCAGTGGCGGCAGTCTTGTTCATTCCCTGCGGAATCTCGAGATCAGCAATGCTGGCGGCACGGATCTTGTCTATGTCCTTGAAGTATGCCAGAAGTGCCTTTCTCCTTGCAGGGCCAATACCCTCAATATCGTCCAGGACTGAGTGGATCTGAGATTTGCTTCTGAGACTTCTGTGGTACTCGATTGCAAATCTGTGGGCCTCATCCTGAAGTCTTGTTATCATGTTGAAGGCCTGTGTATTTGCAGGGAATTCTATCTCTTTATTGTTGTAATAGAGTCCTCTCGTTCTGTGGTGGTCATCCTTTACCATTCCGCATACCGGGATGTTAAGGCCAAGCTCGTCAAGAACCTCCAGTGCTATGTTGACCTGACCCCGGCCTCCATCCATCATGAGTACATCAGGGTAGATATTAAACCGCTCGTCTGTGAACCTTCTTGTGAGTACCTCCCTCATGCTTGCGTAGTCATCCGGCCCGTCTATGGTCCTGAGCTTGAACTTTCTGTAGTCATTCTTCTTGGCGCGTCCGTTTTCAAATACCACCATGGATGCCACGGAGTGATAGCCACTTATATGTGATATATCAAATGCTTCAAGGCGTCTGGCAGATGAAACTCCGATAAGCTGCGCCAGTTCATTTGCGGCACCCTCAGTGCGCTCTTTTTCACGCTTGAGCTTGTCTGCATCCTGGTTCATGACCAGAAAAGCGTTGTCCTTTGCCAGCTTGAGAAGCTTCTGTTTGTCTCCCTTCTGGGGAACAACGATGTGTACCTGACTTCCCCGGCGGGCACTCAGATACTCCTCGATGACTTTGTAGTCCTCAATCTGCTGCTCGATGATGATCTCCTTTGGCAGATATGGGGTGGAAGCGTAGTATTGCTTGAGGAAGGACTCCATGATCGTGCTGTATGCCTCGGCATTTACACCGCTCATGTGGTAGTGCTCCCTTCCGATCATCTTGCCGGATCTTATGAAGAATATGGATATGACACACTCATTTCCAAGATCGGTGGCCATGGCGATCACATCCCTGTCGTCTGCGCTTGTGTCACCGACTCTCTGGGTGGACTCGATGTGATGGATGCTCTTTATCAGATCCCTGATCTCGGCGGCCTGTTCAAATTCCATATCCTCGGCCAGCTCCTTCATCTGCTTTTCGAGATCCCTGATCACATGACCGTGGTTGCCGTTCAGAAAGCTTATGGCATCCTGGACATTTTTGTTGTAGTCATCCTTGGAGATATACCCCTGACAGGGTGCCATGCACTGCTTTATCTGGTGGTACAGGCAGGGCCTTTCAAGTCCCATATCCCTTGGCAGAACCTTGTTGCAGCTCCTGATGTGATACAGCTTTTTCAGCAGCTCGATAATATCCTTTACCGCTCTGGAATTGGTGTATGGGCCGAAATATTTGGAGTGATCCCGTTTCATCTGATGGCTGTACAGTATGCGTGGGTAATCCTCCTCCACAGTAATGCGGATATAGGGATAACCCTTGTCATCCGTGAGCATGGTATTGTAATGCGGTCTGTGCTCCTTTATAAGGTTGCACTCTAGAACGAGAGCCTCAATCTCTGAACCGCAGACAATATATTCAAACCATGCAATATGGGATACCATCTTCTGGATCTTCGGGGATTTCTTGTAGCCGGTCTGGAAATACTGATGTACTCTGTTGTACAGATCTATGGCTTTTCCTACATATATAATATGATCCCCCGAATCGTGCATGAGATATACTCCTGGGACATGGGGGAGCTTCTTAAGTTCTTCTTCAAAATCAAACATTTCATTCACCTCAAAAATCTTAGATAAGTATATCACTATACTTACTATCATGTCATTCTTTCCTCAGAAAATTTGAAAAATAAAAAAGGATTTTGAGAAAAAACGGAGAATAATAAAAATGTGTGGTAAGAAATATTGATCATGTGATAGGAGAGATTCTATGACGATACGGGAACAGCAGGAGAAAAGGGAGCACGAAGTGCTCAGCAGATATGCAGCGTTCAGCGATCAGTCCACAGGGCGTGACAGACCGGAGGAGCAGTGCGACCTCAGAACGGTCTACCAGAGAGACAGGGACAGGATACTCCACTGCAAGGCGTTCAGGAGACTTAAGCATAAGACTCAGGTATTTCTGTCGCCGGGTGACGATCACTACAGGACGAGACTGACCCATACCCTGGAGGTGTCGCAGATAGCAAGGACGATAGCCAGATCACTCAGGCTTAACGAGGATCTGACGGAGGCGATAGCGCTGGGGCATGACCTGGGACATACGCCGTTTGGGCATGTCGGTGAGAGAACACTTGCGGCCTGCGCCGGCAATAATTTCAGCCACAATGTTCAGAGCGTAAGAGTTGTGGAACGTCTTGAGAACCGTGGAGAGGGGCTTAATCTCACCTGGGAGGTCAGGGACGGAATACTCAACCATAAGACATCATGCACTCCGCATACGCTGGAGGGACAGTGTGTGAGACTGGCGGACAAGATAGCGTACGTCAATCATGATATAGATGATGCGATAAGGGGTAACATATTGAAGGAGGAGGATCTTCCGACCAATATCACCGATATTCTTGGAAAGAATACCCGCACCAGACTGAACTGTCTTATACATGATGTAATAAATACGAGTCAGGACAAGGATTATGTCGGTATGTCGGCGGAGATCGGGGATGCGCTGGGAAAGCTTAGAACATACATGTTCAGATATCTCTACACCAACCCGATAGCCAAGAGCGAGGAGCTCAAGGCTGACAAGATGCTGAGGATATTGTATGAATACTTCATTGAGGACGCCAGCAGGCTGACAAATGAATGTGTTGAGATGATATATATGGGAGAGGATCCCAAGACAGTCGTGTGCGACTACATAGCTGGTATGACAGACAATTATGCGATAGAGACATTTAAGAGTATATATATACCGAAGTCCTGGAAGGTCTGAGCATACCTGACAAACAGGAGGAATCGAATTGTATTATTCGGATGACGTGATAAATGAAGTCTTGTCAAGAAATGATATAGTGGATGTTATCGGAAGCTACGCAAGCCTTAAGAAGAAGGGTGCGAATTATGAGGCATGCTGTCCGTTCCACCATGAGAAGACTCCGTCATTTAAGGTCAACAGGGAAAAACAGATGTATCACTGCTTCGGCTGCGGAGTCGGTGGCAACGTGTTTACGTTTGTCATGGAATATGAGAACCTCAATTTCCCGGAGGCGGTGGAGAGGCTTGCGGAGAGGGCTGGAGTACAGCTCCCTGAGAAGTCCATGAACGCCCAGGAGCGGTCGAGGGAGCAGTATAAGATAACGCTCAGGGAGATGAACAAGACTGCGGCTGCATATTTTCATTATATATTGAAGCACAGCCAGCATGGTGAGAAGGCTTATGAGTATTTTCACGAGACAAGAGGTCTCTCTGATGAGACGATAAATAAATTTGCGCTTGGATATTCAGATATATACAGGGATGATCTGTACAGGTATCTGAAGAGCAAGGGATATACAGATGATCAGATGAAGAGCTCGGGACTTGTTGAGATCAGCGAGAAGGAAGGCGGTGTGGACAAGTTCTGGAACAGAGCCATGATCCCGATACTGGATATAAACGGCAAGGTCATCGCATTTGGCGGACGAGTCATGGGCGATGGAAAACCGAAATATATAAATACCAGTGATACCGCGGTGTTCGACAAGAGCCATACGCTGTTTGCCATGAACATAGCAAGGCGGAGCAGGAGAAAAGGATTTATATGCTGTGAGGGATATATGGATGTCATCTCCATGCATCAGGCAGGATTTGACAATGCCGTGGCGTCCCTTGGAACGGCATTTACATTTGGACATGCTGGGATAATAAAGAGATATGCCGATGAGGTTTATCTGGCGTACGATAGTGACGGCGCAGGCGTGGAGGCGACGAAGAAGGTCATAGCAATTCTCCGGGAGGTCGGAGTCGGCGCAAGGGTCATCAATATGAGACCGTACAAGGATCCCGATGAGTTCATACAGAACCTTGGAAGCGAGGCATTTGAGGAGAGGATAAAGAAAGCTGAGAGCGGAATGATGTTCCTTGCAAGGATATATTCTGAGGAATATGACCAGAGCGATCCGGGTGAGCTGACCAAGTTCCAGAACCAGATAGCGAGGGAACTGGCATATATTGAGGACGACCTGGAGAGAAATAATTATGTCGATGCCATAGCGAGGAAATATGTGATAGACAAGGGTGCCCTTGCCGCGAAGGTACATGCCTACGGTGTTGCGGGCACGGCAAAGCCGGAGATAGTGGAGCGGGAGACCCGCAGACTCCAGGAACAGCAGGGCTATGAAGAGTTTCCGGGAGACCAGAGCGCGGGAGCTCCGGGAAGACCTGAGACAAAGGATAATAAGACCGCAAAGCTGCTGCTCACATGGCTTGTGAACCGGCCGGAGCTGTTTGCCAGACTTGACGGCGTGGTGAGTGAGGCGGACTTTGAGCCGGGAATATACCGGACCGTAGCGGACAAACTGTACTCACAGTACAGGGAGAAGCACAAGGTTGAGCCCGCTGTGGTGGTGAACACATTCCAGGATGTGGAGGAACAGAGACTGGTGGCAGGCATGCTCCAGACAGATCTGGCGATAGACATGACCGAGGAGGAGGTTGGCAATGCCATAACCGAGGTCGTGAAAAAGATAAAGCTTGCCAGCATAAAAAAGCAGCTTGAGAGCGAGAATGACATGATGAAGGTTCAGCAGCTCATCAAGGACAGGAAAAAGATAGAAAAGTTTAAAGTTATTTTATAAGAAATAAACAATACATTATGTGGAGGAAAGATATGAGTACAATGGATGCGATCAATTCAAATGAAGACAAGTATATGATCAAGGTGAGTGAGGACGATGCGATCAACGCAAAGTTCAACACAAAGCTTCAGGAATTGCTTGACATAGCTCACAGCAAGAAGAACGTTATAGAGGACACAGAGCTCATCAAGCATTTTAACGATCTCAAGGAGGTTGCCCTTGATCTGGATACCATGCAGAAGATCTTCAATTTCCTTGAAAAGAACGGTGTGGACATACTTCAGATAACAGATGACGATGAGGAGGAGCCAACACTTGACGAGGACGTGATCGCTGAGGGCGAGGATGTTGAGAAGATAGATTTCACAGATACAGGTGATATATCAAGCACAACACAGGATCCTGTCAAGATGTACCTGAAGGATATAGGAAAGGTGCCTCTGCTCAGCGCGGAGGAGGAGATAGAGCTTGCCAAGAGAATGGAGGCAGGCGATGAGATGGCAAAGAAGAAGCTTGCTGAGTCCAACCTCAGACTTGTTGTAAGTATAGCCAAGAGATATGTTGGACGTGGAATGTTATTCCTCGATCTAATACAGGAGGGTAACCTCGGTCTGCTCAAGGCCGTGGAGAAGTTTGATTACAGAAAGGGTTACAAGTTCTCAACATATGCGACATGGTGGATCAGACAGGCCATCACAAGGGCCATCGCAGATCAGGCGAGAACCATAAGAATCCCGGTTCATATGGTTGAGACCATCAACAAGGTTACCAGAGTGAGCAGAGATCTGCTTCAGAAGCTCGGCAGAGAGCCGCTTCCAGAGGAAGTCGGAGAGGTTATGGGACTTCCAAAGGAGAGAGTTCAGGAGATCATGAAAATCGCACAGGAGCCTGTATCACTGGAGACTCCTATCGGTGAGGAGGAGGACAGCCATCTTGGAGATTTCATACAGGATGAGAGTATCCCTACACCTGTTGAGGCGACAAACCAGACACTGCTGCACGAGCAGCTCGACGAGGTAGTCAGCACACTTACAGAGAGAGAGCAGAGAGTTATAAAGCTCAGATTTGGATGGGATGACGGAAGACCAAGAACCCTTGAGGAAGTCGGCAAGGAGTTCAATGTCACAAGAGAGCGTATCAGACAGATCGAGGCAAAGGCGCTCAGAAAGCTGAGACATCCTAACAGAAGCAGAAAGCTCAAGGATTTCCTGTATAACTAGCAGAGAGGACCGCGCGATCCGGCATGGATGGTGCGAGGATAATAATTATGAAAGATATAGAATTGTCACTTCGTATGAAGACTGTTGCTGACATGGTAAAGCCCGGCGGCAGAGTGTGTGATATTGGATGCGACCATGCATTTGTGTCCATATACCTTGTGGCAAATGGCATATCGGACCGGGTCATAGCATCAGATGTTAGAACCGGTCCGTGTGCTATAGCCAGGGATAATATAGCCAGATGGAATATGACAGACCATATTGATCTGAGACTCGGAAACGGACTTGCAACTATCTCTCCGGGTGAGGTGGATTCCATCATAATAGCCGGCATGGGAGGAATCCTCATAACGGATATACTTGAAGCCGGCATGGATGTGGTACAGTCAGCCGGCCAGCTCGTGCTGCAACCCCAGTCGGAGACAGAGCATGTGAGAAGATACATCGCAGAGAAGGGCTGGAAGATCACAGAGGAAAAAATGCTGATAGATGCTGGCAAATACTACGTTGTACTGAACGTGGATGTGACAGCACAGGATTTTGGTAATAAGTCAGCCATGGATGAAGTATATTATAAATACGGATATTACCTCATACATAATCATGACAAGATCCTCGGAGAGTATCTGAGGGATAAGCTTGATTCGACCGGAAAAGTCCTTGATGGACTGAAGAAGGCGGATACGGTCAATGCCAGACGGCGTGCCGGTGAGCTCACGCATGAAAAGGAATGCGTGGAAGAGGCATTGAGACTTATATCGGATATGGAGTAGATATTTATATGGGTGATGAG
>OLHG01000551.1_pt1 | contig 26365 bp, 30 predicted proteins | sample 1605971 | NCBI WGS metagenome assembly OLHG01 (sample SAMN03283289) | human gut metagenome | biome: human-associated habitat; material: feces | host: Homo sapiens | place: Peru | collected 2012 | reverse complement strand
CTCGAACCTACGACCTATCGGTTAACAGCCGAGTGCTCTACCGACTGAGCTAATTAGGCATCAATTCAAAAGACTACTTAATTATATAATATCTTTTTAAATAATGCAATACTTTTTTTTCATTTTTTCAAAAATATAATAAATAATACCATTATATACAAACAAACAATAACAGTTTTGGTAATATTCTTACCAAGTTTGGTAAAATTTTTACCGAAATATTACTAATTTAAAATTACAATATATAATTATTTTAAGGAAGTGAGTATATATGAAGTTTGGTGAAAAAATTAGAATATTAAGAAAAAATAGAAATATGTCACAAGAACAATTAGCAAATTATTTAAAAATAAATAGAAACTATTTATCAAGAATAGAAACTGATAAATGTGAACCTCCCGCTTCTATTATAAAGTCTTTATCTCTTTTATTCCACGTAAGTGTAACTTCATTACTAGATATGGAATCAACCGAAGCAACCTATGAAGAAAAAATTAAATATGTAAATGAAAATTGTAGTTCACTATTAGAACAAGATTTAGACTTTATAGTAAGAATAATTAGTATTATGAAAGAAGAATATGTAAAAGAAGAAAAAACTAAAAATAGACACTAAAAAGTCTATTTTTATTATATACAAATATTGTAGAAATATACTTTTTTTGATATAATTAACTAACGGAGGCATAATATGATAAATTTAAGTAAAAATTGGAACGACTATCAATGTTTAGCAACAGGAAACGGAGAAAAAATTGAAAAATGGGGAAACTACATTCTTCGAAGACCAGACCCACAAATAATCTGGAATAAAGATATCAATAACAATATCTGGAATAATTGGGATGGACTATATGAAAGAAGTAATAAAGGTGGAGGTTCTTGGAGTTTTAGAAAAAAATTACCAGAATATTGGATAATAAACTATAAAAACCTAAAATTCAAAGTAAGTCCAACTAACTTTAAACATACCGGAATATTTCCAGAACAAGCAACAAACTGGGATTATATTATGGAAAAATTAAACAATTCATCAAATAAAAATATGAGAGTGCTAAACCTATTTGCCTATACAGGATGCGCCACAATGGCTGCAGCAAGTTCTAATAACGTCGAAGAAACAGTACACCTTGATGCTTCAAAAGGAATAATAGACTGGGCCAAAGAAAATATGGAATTAAATAATTTAACAAACAAAAAAATTAGATTTATTATAGATGATGCTATAAAATTTCTAGAAAAAGAAAAAAGAAGAGGAAGAACATATCACGCAATAATTATGGACCCACCAAGTTACGGAAGAGGTCCAAACAAAGAAGTATGGCGCCTCGAAGATAGCATTCAAGAATTATTAAATAAAGTTAAAGATGTACTTAATGAAAATTATTGCTTTGTATTAATAAATGCTTACACCACAGGAATTTCCCCAACATCACTAAATAACATATTAAAAATTACATTTCCTAATAATAACATTGAAACCGGAGAAATAGGATTACCAACTAACGAAAATTTAGTTTTACCTTGTGGAATATATGGAAAAATTACCAAAAATTAAAATAATATATGAAGATAATCATCTTTTAGTAGTAGAAAAACCAGTAAACATACCAGTATGTGAAGATAACACCAAAGATTTAGATTTACTAACAATATTAAAACAATATCTAAAAGAAAAATATAATAAACCAGGAAATGTATATTTAGGATTAGTACATAGATTAGATAGACCAGTCGGTGGAATTATGGTATTTGCTAAAACCTCAAAAGCAGCATCAAGATTAAGTGAACAAGTAAGAACCAATAAACTAAATAAAACATATTTTGCCGTAGTAGAAAACAAAATTAAACCAAAAGACACCCTAAAAGACTATTTAATCAAAGACCAAAAAACTAATATAACAAAAGTAACAACCCAAGATAAAGGAAAACTAGCAATATTATATTATGAAGTAATTGATACCAAAAATAATCTTAATCTAATAAAAATAAAATTATTAACTGGACGTTCACATCAAATAAGAGTACAATTCTCATCAAGAAATAACCCTTTATATGGAGACCAAAAATATAATAAAAACGCCAAACCAAATACTAATGTTGCCCTATTTGCTAAAGAATTATCATTTTATCATCCAGTTACCAAAGAATTATTAACATTTACCCTAGACTTACCAAAAAGATATCCATTCACACTATTTGAATAGATATTTTTTTTATAGTCTTATAACATCATCAACAATTAATTGAAATTGTTCGTACCTCTTTTCTACTCTACCATTAACTCTAATTATATCTCTCTTACCTATATTTTTATTCTTATCATATACTTTAGGAAATAAAGTTAAATTAACCGAAGCAGTATCATCACAACCACCAATAAATAACATAGTATCATTATTTTTGGTAACAACTTCCTTCGTTCTCTCAATTAAAACAACTGCCCTAACCCTTTTTCCAAAATATTTACTAATATTAATCAAATCAATATCATTTTTATCCTTATATTTCGAAGTAGGATGAAATCTCAAATAAAAACCAAAAGTATCATATTCATTAGCAATAAGTTCATCCGAAGTATATTCATCAAATATCTCTATATCTGGTTTCTCAAAATCAATTATTCCACCATCCTTAACAAGTTCAGCATAATTAACAATATTATCTAAACTATTAACAAGTGACTTCCTGTTATAACCAAAAGAATCAAAACAACCAGCATTAATTAAATAGACAATTGCTTTCTTATTTAAAGACTGCGAATAACACCTAACAACAAAATCAATAAAATCTAAATATTCTCCCTTTTCTCTTTCTCTTTCAATTTCAGAATAACCTACCCTACCAACATTTTTTATTATAGATAAAGGACATCTTATTCCATCTTTTTCACTTAAATATTTAGACCCACTCTTATTAATGTCAGGATTTAATATATTAACCCCATCATTTCTCGCCTCAATTATATAATTCTTAGTCTTATATTCATTACCAATAACATTACTCAAAGAACTAGTAAGAAAATATTTAGGAAAATAAGCCTTTAAAAATGCCATCTTATATCCAATAATAGCATAAGAAACAGAATGTGATTTATTAAAACTAAAATCCGCAAATTTAACAATTAAATCAAATACATAAGTAGCAACTTCTTCACTATAACCTCTCTCAATACTTTGAGAAATAAATTTAGGTTTCTCACTCAAATACTTACTTTCATCTTTTTTAAATATTGCTCTTCTTAATATATCAGATTCCCCATAAGAAAACCCTGCCATAACCGAAGCAATTTGCATTATTTGTTCCTGATAAATAATAATACCATAAGTAGATTTTAATATTGGTTCCAAACTAGGATGAATATAATCTATCTTTTCCTTACCTTCTTTTCTCCTAATATAAGTATCAATATTAGACATTGGACCAGGTCTAAATAAAGCAAGTGCCGCTACTATATCATCAAAACAATCAATCTTTAATTTAGATAAAAAGTTTTTCATACCATCAGATTCAAACTGAAATATCCCATCAGTATTAACATCATAAAATATTTTTAAAGCCCTCTTATCATCCATTGGTATCTTATCAAAAGTAATATTAATATTTTCATTCTTACGAACATTTTTTATAACATCATCAATAAAACTCAAAGTAGCAAGTCTTAAAAAATCCATCTTAAGTAATCCCAAAGGTTCCAAATAATTTTTAGTAAATCCAGTCAAATAAATACCAGAATCACTCTTATACAAAGGAATAATCTCATCAATATCATATCTACTCATCACAATACCCGCTGCGTGTATCGAAGGATTACGAATAAGTCCCTCAAGTTTCAAAGATATATCATAAAGTTTCTTTAAATCCGAAGAAGAATCAATTAACCTACGAAAAGAAATATTACTATCATAAGTCAAAGACAAAGTTTCCTTATCAATTAATTTACTAACCGAATCAATAATAGAAATATTTATATTTAAAACCCTACCAACATCACGAATAACCTGTTTCGCAGACATTCTCATAAAAGTAATAATCCCTGCAACTCTTTTTTTACCATACTTTGATATAACATAATCAATTACTTCATCTATTTTTTCATTATCAAAATCAATATCTATATCAGGCATCGTTACTCTCTGTGGATTTAAAAATCTCTCAAAAAATAAATCATACTTAATTGGGTCAATATCAGTTATTCCTAAAGTATAACTAACCAAAGAACCCGCTGCACTACCTCTACCAGGACCAACTAATATATCGTGAAATTTAGCATATTTAACATAATCCCAAACAACCAAAAAATAATTACAAAAACCCATCTCATTAATAACAGATAATTCATAATCTAATCTCTTTTGATAAACTTCACTAACATTATCATTTAATCTTCTTCTTAATCCCTTATTACATAAATTAGATAAATAAGAAAAAGCATCAACACTAAAATCATAAACAGGTAATAAACCATCTTTATATCCAAGAGTTAAATTACACCTATCAACAATATCCTTAATATTTTCTAAATCACTATCAGATACAATTTCTTTAACTTCATCAAAAGAAAGCAAATACTTATTCTTATGTGTACCTAATTCATATTCTCCTAAAGTCTTACTATCTTTAATCATAAATAAATAATCTAAGTATCTATAATCATCCTTATCTAAATAACTAACATCATTAATAAATACCATCTTATACTTTGAATCAATATCTCTTTTTTCCAAAATATTAGAATATCCAACATAAACATTATCAAATAAATTATAAATATCACTATTAAATTTACTATAAGGAATAACAGCAATTAAATCTTCATTGTCTCTTAAACAAGAAATATCAAAAGTATCCTCTGATATTCTAGTAGATATATTAATTAATTTCTTGTAACCTATTTCATTCATTGCATATAACAAAACAAAAATAGAATTATAATTAACTTCCATCCCAATAATAGGTTTAATATTATTTTTCTTACATTCCAAATAAAATTCCATTACCCCAAACAAATTATTAGAGTCAGTAATAGACAAAGAGGTATATCCTAAATCACTTGCCCTACTAACTAGTTTTTTTACATCAATTAAACTCTCTAAAATAGAATAACTAGTTTTAACCTGTAACGCTGTGTAATTCATAATACACCTCCAAAACTAAAATATAATAATTAATAAAATAATTAAAGTAACAATAGCAAGGAAAGACAATCCCGCAATTTTAGCAAATCCATCTTTTCTCATTGCATTAAATAAATTAATCTTAAACATATCCTTTTCTTTATGAGAATTAGTAACCATAACTCCTTTATAAGTAGATAACTCTTCCATATGTCCCTCAGTTAATACATCTTCTGGAGTTAAAGTATTTAACATAACCATATGTTGTTTCTCGTAAACAGAATAATGTAAAGTAAGTGCCCCGTGTACTTTAGCAAACATCTTATCAGTAGGAAGCTTTAATTCATATTTACTAATACCATTTTGCTTATCACTTTCCACTAATACACCTTGAAATCTACCTTCTCTTAAATCATTATAATATTCAAAAATTAATTTCTTATAAGCAAGCATATTATATTTCTTAACCGCTTTTTCTTTCTTTTTATATTCATTTTCATTAACATAATCTAATATATAATTTTTCACTCTAATCACCTAAAATCTAAATAATAAATACATAATAATTAAACAACCAATTACCAAAATCATTGAAAGACCTGCTACCCTAGTAAAACCACTACTCTTAACGCCAATATCTCTTAAAAATATATTTTTCTTAACAACACCATTAGTATTAACCTTGTTCTTACCAAAGTTAGCAAGTTTATACCTACCACGATTACTCATATTTAAACCATAACCATTCGAAGATTCAATATGTAAAGTTGCCTTTTCACCATTTTCATCAATAAATTCCTTATCAATTCCCATATCTTGATTTTCCATAACAATATCCTCACTTTCTTCTATTTTCACTTACCATAGTAATATAATCAGTAAGTTGTTTTATCCTTTCCATAATCCTTCTTGCTTTTACCTTTTCATTTCCATCTTTAGAAAAACTAAAATGTTCTTCCAAATCCTTCATACTAAAATTAGAAGTAAAAAACGTAACCAAACCCTCTTGCATTCTATATTGAAGTATCGTTCCAAGAATTTCATCTCTTCCCCAAGTCGTAGTAGTCTCCGCTCCAATATCATCTATAAGAAGCAATTCTGCTTTCTTAACACTATTAAATTTAGAACTAAAATCATCATCATAAAAAGATTCCTTTAAACTTCTTAAAAATTCAGGATAATATATAATTACAGCCTTATGTCCCTTTTTAGCGAGTTCATTAAATACCGCAGATATCAAATAAGTCTTACCACATCCAAAATTACCAGTTAAAAATAATCCCTTATGAGTATTACCCTTTTTATATTCATCAATAAAGTTCTTTAACCAAATAATAGTCTCAAACCTATTCTCATCACTAGTATCAATATCTTTCATACTAGCATTAACAATTTCTCTAGGCATTTCAAACAAAGTAATATTTTTTAAATACTCACTCTTCTCTTCCATTTTTTTCCTATATCTACACATTACATAATCAAAAACTACTTCATCATTCAAAATACTAGGATAATATACATAACCATTAACTTCATTCTTACACTCTAAAACATTCTTACATTTCATACATTTTTCTAATTGCAAAGCAGAATCTTCAATTTTCGAAGTATTAGCAATAAGTTTATCTTTTGGTACATCTAAAGAATTAACTATCTTTCTAAATAAAGGATTTTCAGTATATAACTTATCAAAATTCTTTTCAAGTTCCAAAGACTTATCCTGATAATTATTCTTAATATATTCTCCTAAACCTATCATATTATCTATACTCCTTTAGTAATTCCTCAATTTTACTCTTATTTATCTCACTAACCTGTTTCTTTTCAATATCCTTATCAAACCAGTCAGGTAAATTTTCTTCCTTAACACTTTCTCTTTTAATCTTATTTCTATTATACTTCTTATTATGTTCCTTTTCCGCTAAAAGCATTGCATCTTCAACAGTCTCGATTTTTAACCTTTGCCATTGGCCTGCAATAGTTTCAACAAATGACCTTGTAAGTTTATTATTATTAGTTTTCAAAACATAATCAATTAAAACATTAACAACTCCTGCTTTCAAAGAATAATCTATCATTAAATCTTCGATTAATCTCAAATCCCTCTTCGTAGGTTCAGAACCATTATTCTTACTACATAAAAACTCATATGGCGTTGTAGTTTCAAAAGTATATATCATTTTAGACCTATTCGAATTATCCCCAATAGGTTTTCTTAAATACTCCGGTTGAAGTGAAGAAGTAACACTAGGTAAAACACCACCATGGTCAAATTGATAATAATTTCTACAGCTCTTCCTAAGTTCTTCCTTACTTATTGTACCCCTTTCATTAAGACAACCCTTAATAATATCTTGCATTCTCATCGCATCAATATCATATATATAAGATAAATTCAAAATAAGTTCCTTATTATCTTTAGTTAAAATCTTATTAACATCAATATTCTTTGGAAAAGAAGAAACCAGAAAATTAAAATCAAAATTAGTATTAATATTTAACTTCAAAATATTTTTCTTTCTAACATCATCATTTATTACCTCAAAAGATGTAAGAGGAACCGAATCAAAAACATCGCTAAAACTAGCAGTAATATCCTTAAAACTACTCAAACTAATCCTAGGAATCTTAAAATAATTAACTATCTTTTCATATTCCTTCTTACCAACATTATTATATAAAACAATATTTAATATTGGATGATTTAAAAATTCCGAAGCACTAAGCGGAGAATATAACTCATAAACATAATTATTAACATTCTCTTCCCTATAATAAGTCTTTAATAAACCAATTGCCTCAAGTTTTTTTCTAGCAAAAACAATTTCATCCAAAGTAAGATGCATATTAACAACCAAATGATGATGAGTATATTCCTCACTAATTAACTCTAACTTATCCAAATCAGACCATAACGAAAAATATAACATCACAGGAAGTGGCCCAATTATAGGTTGATACAACATATTTAATATTTTTCTATCTTCATTATTAATAACACTCTTGTTTATAACAACATAAGTATCCGCAGGTAATATATTATATCTCTCCATAACATCCCCATCCTTTTATATAATTATACAATATAATAAAACTAAAGTAAATAAATTAAACTTACCTAATTATAATTTTACAAGTATTTCCTATTTAAAATAAATATGCACTCTAATAACATTAAAACACTAATTACTAATATATATTCATTATAACCACTCAAAAATATACTAATCATATTAGCACTACTATGAATAATAATTAAATTAATTAACTTCTTATCCCTTAAATAAATAACATTAAGAACAATACCTAAAATAAAAGCATAAATAAAATTAATTAAGCCATTATGCATTAAAGCAAAAAATAAACTAGATATCAATACCGTAAAAAACTTATTATTAAATTTCAAAACTCTATTAGTAACAATATACCTAAATACTACCTCCTCAACCAAAGGACCCACAATAACGCTAGAAAAAATCAAAAAACAAGCATTAACACTTACTACATCATTAGATTTAAAACCAATAGTTAACATATTAAAAATACAAGATATAGATATTCCCAACATAACATAAACAAGTAAATTATTACATTTTTCCAATTTAATATCATATTTCTTAAAAAGAACATAAACATAAATTAAATTAAAAATAACCAAAACATAACTAGCATAACTAACTAAAAAATTCTTAATATCAGCCCTACCAAATAAATAATAAAATATAAAACTAACAAAAATAACTCCATAAGATAAAATAACATATAAAAATGCAGACTTAAAACTATTAAATAATTTCTTTAAATATCCCATCATATCACCATCTTCATCTTAATAATAACACAAAGAACAAAATAATTAAAGAAAAAAACTAATAATTAATAAACTTATTAGTCTTATATATATTATCATTAACTTTTAAATAGATAGAGTATTTTCCATTAAGTTCACCAGTATAAATATAATTAATTCCCTTATTTAATTCATACACTTTTCTATCAAATAACTTATCTAATATCAAATAAGAAGAATCATCAACAGAAACAACTAATCTATTAAATTCCTTGGAAATATCAAACTTAACATCTTTAGATAATTTCTTATAACTTAATAAATAAATATTATCTTTAACACTACTAGTAGACTTCCTATTATAAAATCTTACACCACTAATCTTTTTATAATTAACATCTCCAAGAAAAACATTACTACTAACATTTCCCTCATAAGAGCCAACACTACCATCTTCCAAAACATACATAGATTCTACACCATTAGATAATATTATCTTATTATCATAATAAAACATATCTACCCAATTCTTATCTTCAATTTCAAAACTATTAATAACATTACCATTCTGCCTATCAATTATATATAATTTATCACTAAAAATAGCAAACTTCTCACTATCTATCTCACATAACTTACCATTATAACCATTATCCAATATATATTCATAATAAATCTTACCAAAAATATCAATTTCCCTAAACCCAGTATAACTACCATTAGATAAATACTCATACGTAGGAATAATAAAATGATTATTATTAAGAACTATCATATCATTAACCACTAACTTATCCGAAGAAGAATTAATCTTAATATTAATAACCTTATATATACCATTACCAGATAAAATAACACTATTATCCCCATCATATAAATTATATACCCCAATATAATGAATCCTACTATTAACACTATCATATATATACTCATTATTAATATTTACCCTAATACTAACATAATCGTCAGTTTCAAACATAATTAAAGCACTATTATAATTAGAATTATATGGATCAACAATAATATTAGGATTATCAACTGAATACCCATAAGCATTAATCATCTCATCAAATACATATTGACTATCTAAAACACTAACATTATCATCAATTTCCTTATCACCCTGAATAAAAAATATTCCAATAATACAAAATATACAAATAAACACAAAAACCAATAATACTAATTTAATTCTATTCATACTACACACCTAGATATTTATTATACCAAATATAAAGAAAAAATAGAATAATATATCCTATTTTTTTAAAATTTACATCTCAAGTAACTTATCTAAGTCCTCAATTAAATTATCAACCTGTTTCCAACAAGTAAGTCTAGCACCAGAAGCATACTTATGTCCCCCACCACCATATATAGTAGCAACTTCATTAATATAAGGTCCTCTTGATCTAATATTTGCCCTTATCAAATTACTCTTAGTATCTTCACTAAAAAATACCCAAATCTTTATCTTATCTATATATTTAAGATCATTAATCATATTACCAGCACTTGCTGAATCAACCTTATATTCCTTCATTAATTCATCAGTAATCTTAATATAAGCAAGACCATTATCAGTAACAGTCATATTTTGATAAATATATCCCTGAAATCTTACTTCTTCCAAAGGTCTCATATACAAAGGCTCATATAACTCAGTAAATTTAATATTTGAATTACTTAAAAGATAATTAACAAGTTCAAAAGTCCTCTTACTAGTATAATCGTGTAAAAACCTATCAGTATCAGATACAATACCTGTATATAAATACCTAGCAATCATATCATTAATTTTTAATTTGTTAGCAAGTATAAACTCTAAAATAAGTTGACTAGTGCTAGAAGCATTTTCATCATACAATTCAATATTAGCATATTTTTCCACAAATGGATGATGATCGATCTTAACTATACTAGCAAATTTACTAATATCAGCATTAATGTCTATTCTCTTAACATCTGGAGTATCTAAAACAATAAGTAAACATTTACTATAATCAAGAGATTCATCTTTATCTAAACTACCCATATATTTAAACCTAGAAGTAGCATTACCAAGAACATAAACATTTTTATCATTAAAATTTAATTTAATAAGTTCCTTTAAGGCAAACTGACTACCCAAAGCATCAGGATCCGCTCCAATATGTCTAACAATAACAATATCTTTATACCTCTTAATCTCTTTTTTTATTTGTTTATACAAATCTAACATCTAATCACTCTTTTCTATTTTGACAAATCGTAAGTATCCCTAGCAATCATTACTTCTTCATTAGTAGGAATTACATAACAAGGAATCTTTGATTCAGGAGTAGTAATAAGTCTTTCTTCACCACGAATATTATTTGCTTCTTCATCAATTTCAATTCCAAGTACACTTAAACCATCTAATACTTCTCTTCTAGTATGTATAGAATTTTCACCAACACCTGCAGTAAATACAATTGCATCACAACCACCAAGTAATACATAATACTTAGCAATATAATCAATAATTCTTCTTACATACATTTTTTGTGCTAAAATACATCTTTCATTACCTCTATTAATACCATCTTCAATATCTCTAGAGTCACTACTTTCACCACTTATACCAAGTAAACCGCTCTTCTTATTAAGAATTTCATCCATTTGCTTAGCACTAAGTTTTAATTTACCCATCATATAAGGAACAATTGAAGCATCAATATCACCACAACGAGTACCCATAATTAATCCAGCATTTGGAGTAAGACCCATCGAAGTATCAACACATTTACCTTCTTCAATCGCAGAAATTGAAGCACCATTACCAATATGACAAGTAATTAACTTAGTATTATATCTACCAAGTATTTCATTCATTCTTGATGCAACATATTTATGACTTGTTCCGTGAAAGCCATACTTTCTAATCTTATATTCTTCACTCCATTCATAAGGTAAAGCATACAAATAAGCATCTTCTTCCATAGTTTGATGAAATGCAGTATCAAAAACTGCAGTCATAACTGCCTTAGGAACAACTTCTTGAGCGGCTCTAATACCAGTAATTGCTGGTGGATTATGAAGTGGAGCAATCGCAGATAACTCTTCTATTTGACTAATAACTTCTTCATCAATAATAACAGTCTTATCAAAATAACTACCACCTTGAGCAACTCTGTGTCCTATACCCTTAATTTCATCATAAGACTTAACAACACCATTATCTTTTAATTCTTCCATTAAAATTTCAAATGCTCTCTTATGGTCTGGTAATTCCACTTCCTTCTTAATCTTTTCCCCATTAAATTTAATAGTATAAAAACTATCGTTCATACCAATTCTTTCAAAAACACCAGAAATTAAATTATCTTCTTCAGGCATTTCATATGCAGTAAATTTCAATGATGAACTTCCTGCATTAACTGACAATATTTTCATTATATCACTTCCTCTTCATATATTATACCAAAACTTATTTTTAAAGTACAAGATTTTTTTATATTTTTATACAAAAACTTGCTAAAGTATTATAACATTAAACCAAAATTTGTAAATAGCAATTGCAAAAAAAGAAAAATTAATATATAATTATCTTAAGTGAGGTGACAACTATGTATCTATTATTAAGTGGTTGCGAAAATCCAGATGTCTTAAGTGTAATATATTTTATAGAAAAAATACTTAACGTAGTATTTATAATTATACCAATTGGTTTAATATTATTTATAACAATAGATTTAGTCAAAACTATCTTAAATGGTAATAATGACAAAAATGCGAAAGATAATAACAGAATAATAGTTAAAAGACTAATATTAGCAATAGCAATCTTTTTTATTCCAACAATAGTAACACTACTTACTAACCTAATGTCTAATGCTGGAATAGAATTTGCCACAGAATATAAAAAATGTATGAATGTAACAAAAGAAAGAATCGACGAAGCAAGAAAGAAACAAGAAGAAGAAGATAAGAAGTGGCAAAAAGAAGTAAATAGTGAAAAAAGAAAATAAAAGTTAAATAAAAACGACACTAGTCGTTTTTATTTTTATTAATCAAGCACCATAAAATTAATAAATATAGTATTCCACCACATATAATTAAATAAAAATATAAAGGTCTCTCATCTAAAGAAATAACAGTTAAACTGAATTGATAAAAAGGAGTATCAACAAAAAGAAAAATCAAAATAACAATTAAAATAATCCCAGTAACAGATAAAATAAGAAATTTTCTTCTCATATTTTACACCTCCATCTATATTTTAACATAAATATCAAAAAAGTACATATATTAAATATAGTACATTTTATAACATTTCATAAGATAATGTACTTGGTGAGAATATGATAATTAGAAAAGACGACCCAAAATACGTATATGTAGCAGTTGGAAAAAATTTAAGAAAAATTAGAAAAGAAAAAGGATTAACTCAACAACAATTAGCAGACCTAATTGGATATAACGAAGGAACTATTGCTAACATTGAAAATAATAGTTACCAAACATTCAGTATCGAATTCATTTATATGATATCAAAGAAACTAAATATACCATTACAAAATTTCTTCAAAGACATAGAATAAGAATCATTTCAAAACGAAGTGATTCTTTTTATTTAAAATTAACCTCTATCTTACCAATACCACCATCAATATCTATCTTACTATCTCCATTACCAACCTTATCACTATCACTTATTTGAGTATTATCAACATAAATATTACCTAATCCCTTACTAATATCTAAATTATAATCTTCCCCAGTACCAACTAAATTTAAACCTAAACTACCAACACCCGCTTCTATCTTTCCATAATTAACTATTTTCGAAGTAATAAAAGCACTACCAACGCCCATATCAAAATCAAGTTTACCAATAATACCATTATTAATTCTAAAACTACCCGCTCCAGTTTCCGTATCCATTTCCTTAACAATAATATTATCTACCACAAATTCACCAGCACCAAGTTCCAAATCAAAATAATCCAGATTAATGCTATCAATATGCACCCTACCTGCACCACTAGATATAAATACATTATCAAATTTATAATCATTAGGTAAATAAATCACTACTTTACTATCTTTTTTCAGAGAAAACAAATCACGACTAGAATCAGATATCTTTAACTTATTATCTTTTTCTATAAAATGTATATCTTTATCATTAGTTTCAATATAAAACACTTCACCAGTTAATATAGACAAATTACTATAAGATAAATCAATATCTAAATTTAATACAAACTTATCATACCTATAACTATAATTATCATCTAAAGAACTATTAGTTAATCCAGTAAAACCAGAAACAACATATATTAACCCAAATATCGAAGAAATAATTGATATAGATAAAAATATACCTAACGCTATTCCAAACCATTTAATAACTCTCTGAATACCTGTCACTTAATATCAACCCCACCAAATAAACAAGTAGCATTAACATAAATAATAACATCACTATCATTGTCATCTGTCTTATTATTAACACCGCCAAATATTGAGGTAGACTTAACTTTTACACTAACACCATCAGGAACAATTATATCAATACCACCAAAAATACTACTTGCATTTATAACAACATCCTTATCAATAATTGCATCTCTCAAATCATACTTAATACCACCAAATATAGCATTTAAACTAGCACCATTAAATTTCTTTTTACCATATTTAATATTTTCACCAGCAAATGTAGCACAACAAGAATTATCTCCACCAATATTCTTATTAAGTTTCTTAATATTATCATTTAACTTCTTATTAAAAGTATCTTTAAATATAAAAGATAAACCAATTATAATTAATATACAAGGAAGCATTAACTTCCACATTAAATCAAAATCTAATATATCTTGACTACATAAAAGCAAAACAATACCAATAAATAAACCGATAAGATTACTCTTTACTTCTTTGGCATTAAATAACCCCATAAAACAAGGAATAATTATAAATAAAGTCCACCAACCATCAAAGAAAATATTAATATCAAACAAATCTAATGCATTTCCCCCAATTATCAAACCAATTACTATAAAAATAACTCCCCATAAAATATTTCTAAAACTAGTCATTATTATTTTCCTCCTTAAAATTATTACCCTTAATTATCCATTTATTATTAGGATTTTCCTTCAAAAGCATTAACGCCTGGAATTGATAAGACAACATATCCCTAACTTGTTTATCAGTAAACTTTACACTACCACTAGCAACAAGCGAAGCAATACCTTGAGTAAACACCCACATAAGTACGTGAAAAGATTCAATTTCCTCATCTCTTAATTTAGTGCTTAACTTTATAATCTTATTTAATTCACTAAAATCCTTCTCATCCCTATCAATAAAACTATTCATAAAATAATCACTATCACTCATAAATAGTAACCTAAATAAATTCTGTTCTTCCTTAGCAAACCTAATATAATTTATCCCTATTTGTTTATATTCAGGAACATCTGGAACAATATTACCAAACAAAAAACTATAAAAATACTTTTCTATCTTATTACAAAGTTCCATCTTTAATTCATCAGTATTCTTAAATTGATAATATATAGGTCTAATCGAACAATTAAGTTTCTTTGCTATTTCCCTATTACTAACCCCATCTATCCCACGTTCTCTAGCAATATCAAACGCAGCATTCAAAATCATTTCCTTAGTAATTTTAACACTTGTAGGCATAATACCACCATTCCTTTTGTATCACTTGATATTATATCACAACAAAACAACTTTGTATATACCTATTTAACCAGCAAAATTACTACCCAACCATATCCTAGAAATTAAATCAACAACAAATAAAACAAAAACAATAATAGTTACAATATTAACAATATTCTTATCACTATTTGTAAATTTAATTAACATAGGTTGCAAAAGATAAATAGTAAAAACTGCCAAAAATCCAAACTTAATATCAGGTATCAAAGCAATTCTACCTTCAAAATTCATAAAATCATTACTATAATCCCATAAAGTCTTAAAATCTCCACCAGTAAAACTAATAATATAAGTAGAAACAAGTTCAATAAGAGTAGATAAAACAAAAGTCTCAATACCTAAAACCAAAGGCCTAATATTTAATTTACCAATATTTATCTTTTTATCCTTAGTTCTATAAAATAACATTACAATTATAATCCCACCAACACCATAAATAGGTAACCAAGGACCAAACATTGCTCCCCTATTAACAATTATATTATCCTCAATAGCAAAAATTAATTCCTCATAAATCCATCCAGCAATACAATAAGTAATAAAAAATATAAAAATATCTCTCAATACCTCATACCATTTCTTATCAGAAAAATCAATCCCAAAATTAAATATACTTCCCATACTACTAAACTCCTTATAATATTTATAACAACATTGTATCAAATTTTTAATAAAAAGTCATTTAATTTTATATAATTATAAAAAAAATAAAATAACCAAAATAAAAAGATACATTAAATTACAAATAAACGTATCTTAAAATTACTTAATTCTTTGTTTTATTCTATTCTTATTTATATTTTCTAAAATCTTTCTCTTATTTTCAATATCAAGCATTGACCCATTAACTAAACTAGACATAAAATTAGAACTAGAATATCCCTTATTAGATTTATCATAAATATCAGTATCATATTCATAAACAAAATATTCATCCACCATTTCAAATACATATTCATTAAAATCAATAACAACCATATCTGAAGAAGGATATCTCTTATAATCATCATTAGTCATCATTTCAGCATCTATCTTTAATAACCTATAACCACTATTATAATCCCTACCGCTAATAACATATCTATCAATATTATAATACTTATCTAATGCCTTAAGAAAAACATCATTATTCTTACATTTTTCTCTAACATAAGAAAGTATCTTCCAAACAGTAAAAATACTACCTCTACTTTTTTCTACCATAGTTATTAAATAATTATACATATATAAATATTCAGAATTACTCTTAATTAATTCAATTTGATTATATAAAACTGAATTTTCCATATCATTATCAGAAAATAAGAAATCAAAAAAAGTATTAACAACATTATCATCAATATCCCTTAATAAATAATACTTTCCCAATTCTTCCTTATCTTTTCTCTTACCAATACATAAAGATAAAATCAATTTCTTATTATTATATAAATATAAATATCTCTTTAATAATTCAGATTTAACTTCACTAAATGTACTCTCATTATTTATCATTCTTAACTCCCAAATTCTTAGTTTTATATCTTTTCTTAACAGTTTCGTTTTCATTAATAAACATTTTCAAAGGTACTATATCAATATTTTCTCTCTTTGATATAACATCACAAAAATAACTATCAAATAAAATACCTTCAGATATATTAGTATATTCTAATTCCATACTCTTATTATGAACTATTTCTACTGCCTTAGAAAGTATATCACTATTATCATTTTTTACAAAACTATCTTTAGAAATTACAATTCTACTTGGTAAAATCATATACTTATCTCCCAAATCCTGTAAAGCACAAAGTCTACCAGTAACCAAATCCAAACATTCAAAGCAAGAATCAGGAACACCTTTCATATTACGAAACCTATCCAAATATAAAGTAAAAGAATTACTTATCAATGTTTTTTCATAAACTACTTCCCCATCATCATTTACATCTTTTTTCCAAAAAGGAATACCTTTAATCTCTAAAGTATAAAATCCATTAATACTATTTTTAAATATCATTTTAAAACCTCCCATAACATTATATCACAAAACTAAAATAACTTTACACTATTTCTCATTATTAATATCAATAACACTAAATTTAATACCTTTTAAATTATTTATAATTGCTTCTCCCCCAAAACTAATCATAAAAAGAACGCAGATATACTACATTCATTTTTATTCAATATCATTAATAAGAACAGGTAATATTTGCTTCTTTCTAGAAACAATTCCCTTTAAAAATTGTCCTTGTTTAATATCCTTAATACCAAAAGCATTCTCTAATACATCTTTTGCCCTATCACTAAATAAAACATAAGTACCATTTTCTAAAATATTAGTAACAAATAAACAAACAAATAAATAATTATTACTTTCACTAACAGTATTAAGTAAATTAATATATTCTTCCTTTTCATTCATCAATTCATCAATATCAGTAGTAATAATTTGTCCTAAACCTACCTTAGAATTATCAATAGTATAGTTCTTATAATCCTTATATAAAACTTGTTCCCTAGTCATTCCCGCAAGTGAAGAACCAGCCTTAATCATTTGATTACCATAAACCTTATAATCAACATCTGCAATATTACCAAGAAACATTACCGCTTCCCTATCAATATCCGTAGTAGTAGGACTAGTAAGAATTAAAGTATCAGACAAAATACCAGATAACATAAGACCTGCCATTGCTTTAGGAATAGGAACCCTATTTTCCTTATATAAATTATAAATAATAGTATTAGTGCTACCAACAGGCATATTTCTAAAACTAATTGGCATATTAGTACCAATAGTACCTATATTATGATGATCTATAATTTCTACAATATTAGCATCTTCAAGACCAATTGCACTTTGTTCATAAGAATTATGATCTACTAAAATAACATTTTTCTTACTCCTAAAACCAACATCAGAAAACCTAATAATTCCCTTACATTTTCCCTTAACATTAAGAACAGGATAATAACTATATCTAGTCTTATTAGCAAGTTTAATAAAATCATTTACATCATCATTTTCATTTACACATAAAACCTTATTAGTATTAAGAATAGAAACAACATTATTACATAAACTAAATATCTTAGTAGCATCTAAAGTATTATAATCAGTAGAAATAACATTAACCCTATTCTTTCTAGCAATCTCTAAATGCTCTTCCTTAATTTGCCCATTTCCTACAATAACAATAAGTTTAACACCAGAATTAACAGCATATTCAATTATGCTATGCCTATTACCAACAATTAAAATATTATCCCTAGTTAAATTAACCTCTTCCATAAAAGTAGTGCTCTTATAAGAAGCAACAAGTAAATCTCCTCTAATATCATCATCATATCTAAGTATTTCTCTACCATTAATAACTTCGCAAATATTATCATAAGTTGCATCAACATAACTATAATTAAAAGAAAACTGATCTTTAGCAATATCTTTCATACTAATAATACCAATCATATTTTTATCATTATCAACAACAGGTATCTTACTAATACCAAACTTATTCATCTTAAAATAAGCATCATATATTGAATCCTTTTCCTTAACAGTATAATTCTTAGTATATTTTAAATCCTTAATCTTAATATTAACATCATTTAAAAATATCGGTTCAGGAACACCAAAATAATCTAAAGCAAATTTAGATTCTAAATTAATTGAACTAAGTACCGCAGGAACAGTATTCATACCAAGTTTATTTTTTAAATAAGACAAAGTAATTGCCGCAGTAACACTATCAGTATCTGGATTCCTATGTCCGAATATATAAACCTTTTCCATAAATAACCTCCTCAAACATTCATTTGTTAATAATTATAACACACTTTAAAACCTTTTAAACAACAAAATAAACATAACATAAAAATATTTAACATAATAGTTCTTACTAAAAGCACTAGAAAAACCATCAATAATCTCAATATAAGCACAATATTTATCTATAATAGTCAAAAGAAAACCTTCCTTACTTTTAGGAATAGTCAAAGTAACAGGCCACATATGATTAAGTATCATATCTCTTTCTATCTCATTAAGTTCACATACCAAAGAAGCATTTTCTAAAGCAATTTTACCATGAACGAAAGCGTGCATTTTCTTATTTTTCCTATATTTTCTAGGTAATCTCCAATCATATAAAAACAAATCATGAAGCATTGCCCCTCTTGCAGCACTAACATAATCCCATTTCATTTTTTTAGAAATCCTATAACATAAATAAGCAACATTATAACAATGATCAAAACAATTAGTATTACAATGTTGAATATAATTTTTCATCTCTAATACACTCTTATTATCAATTAAATCTTTTATTATTAAATCAAATTCGTTTCTTTCTTTCATATTAATCATAAACAATTATATCACAAAAAACACCATATATATTATAAATCTACCCATATTATTCTATTTTACAAAAAAATCTATCAACAAACCCGTTGATAAATCATTTCATTTAACTATCGAATAAAGAAATTAATAAAATCACTTTTTTAAATACTAAAAGATTAATATAATTAAATATTAAAAATAAATAAATCTTAAAGAAAACAACTAATATAATAAATGTAAGTAATCTCATCTAAAACAACTATAACTTTTTACAAAAGAAAAAAGACCACAAATGATCTTTATCTTGAACGGCCTACCTCTTTTTCCAACTCCATTGCATGTCTAATACCAGCAAGTTTTTTTATTAAAGAGTCAAATTCTTCCCCAAATTTTACTTTACCAAACGATTCAATATATTCACTAGATAGTTCTTCACCTTTAAAATGCCTACTTATTAAATCCATTTCAGAAGAATACATAAATATATCTGAACCCATAGATATATCATGTTCATTAATACTAACAGCTTCTGAAGCGCCATCAGCAAGTTCTAAATTTGCTAATTCAACATCAGTAAAATCTTTTAATAGCGTTTGTTCTTTATAACTAACAACCATTTTTTGTGCCATATATTCTATTACTTTAAAACACTCAACTCTCAATGTAATAAAAGATGTTAATAACCTTTTATAAGCTGCTATAGTTTTAGGATTTTCCTTCATTTTATCAATATAGAAAAGAAAATCGCTTTTAATTTGAATATTTTCAAGATCAATATTACTTTTATTTTTTAGTTCTGCAACAACTTGTAACTGACTTACTAAATCCGCAAATGATTGTTCAAGTGTATCTTTAATTGTTTGCAATGTAGTAATAGCTTGTTGATAATCTTGTTTTGCATTTTTAAGTTTTCTTTCTTCCTCTTCTCTTTGCCACCTAATATCTTTTAGCTTTTCAGTGGCAACAGTAACATCACCATATCCACTAGCAAAAGAATTATCAAAAGAATTTTTAATCATACTCATAAATTGTTGTTGTTGTTCTTTTTCAACTTTTTCTAATTCTACCAATGACTGTTCATGAACCTTTATAGAGCCCTCTGATCTTTTGCGCTCATAATTGCAAGATCCTAAATTCCGACATAGTGAATAGAATTTCATTGTTAAATCTGATAATTTACCATATTCTATTTCAAACTCAGGTGGTAAAGTAAAATTACAAATTCTAACAAACATTCTAAAATTTTGTAAATGCACATCTTCCGGATGAAAATCCATATTATCCGGATTATCTACTTTAGTTACCTTTATCATTTAATCACCTTTTACAAATAATAATTACTTGTACCTTTATTACATTATAACAAAAGGCAGAAATATATGTCAATGTATTTTAGTATTCTTTACAAATAATATGTTATGTTTTCGCATACAAAAAGCAACTCTTATCGCATAAATACAAAATATTAATTAAGAGTAACAAATTGATAATTTATAATTACCTAATTCTTTTTTATATTTCTAAAAGATTCTTTATATCTCTTTGACGTAGAATATTTATAGTTTATTTCAAAATATTCCTTCATCCAATAATCTAAATAATCTCCATATAGCATACTACACCCTATACTTGTTACTCCATTTATAAATTCATCGTATGCTTTTTGCCCCGCTGTATATGCTTCATTTTTTGTTTTAAAACCACTTTTAGTTATTTGTTTTCTCTTTTCATTTATCTTTCCGGCTTCAAAACAATATTGATATACTTTACCCCTTTTTCTTATACTGATCATTTTATCATCCCTCTTTCTTTTGATTATTATAATTTTACATCAAAAAAGTATCAACGAATATGCTGATACTTTTTTTAATTAGTTATTAAATTATTTTCTTCATTAACTTTTTTTTGTAATAACTCTAAATCTTTTATATTTTTATTATCTTTTAATACTTTCATTTGTCTTCTTGCTGAATGATTAAGTCTTACTAATCTTTCACCTTGTGGTATTTTTTCTTCAATTAGTTCTGCATTTGTGTTTTGCAGATTGTTTAATATCACTAAATGAAGCAAATCAGTATAATCTCTTATATTTCCATTTTCAGCAAGTTTTGGATTTCTTTCTCTCCATTCTTATGCTGTCATTCCAAATAAAGCAACATTTAAAACATCAGCTTCTTCAGCATAAACAAATTTCTTTTACGCTTCTGTAAGTGTTGGAACAATATAGGTTTTTACTGCATCAGTGTGAACCACATAGTTTAATTTAGATAAAATTCTATTTGCTTGCCAATCTATTTTTTCTTGATAAGCTTCATTAGTTTTTAATCTCTCAAATTCAGTTATTAAATATAATTTAAACTCCGGAGATAGCCAACTTGCAAATTCAAATGCAATATCTGGATGGGCATATGTTCCAATACTATATCTCCCACCTTTTGAAATTATTCCTATTGCTTTAGTTCTTTTTACTCATTGTGTTGGTGACATTGCAAATGAGTTTCTCCCGTATTCAGTTTTAATTTGGTCGAATTCGACCAAATTAAAATCTTGATTATGAATTTCTTCCCATAGTCCAATATAATCAATAGTATTTACTCTTCTTAACTAGTTTTTAACTGTAAAAGATGGATCACTTGAATTTTGATACTTTGCTAAATCAGTTAATGAAATATAATAACATTTCCAACTCTTAATATTCCCACTTTATTTTCTTTAACGATTATTTCTGCTGTTACTAAATCTTTTTTCAATATTTTTTTCTCCTTTCTATTTAAATTTTAAAAGGTGTCAACAAATATAATCATTGTTCACACCTTTATTTTACTACATATTTTTAATATTTTGTGGACAAGTTATAAAACTCGAACCAATTTATAATTTTTATAATTATTAGTTTTCCGTTATTTTATGCTACTTCCCACAGCATTGTTTGTATTTTTTCCCCGAACCACAAGGTTGTAGGAACTCCCATATTTATAATACTTATAATATTTATAATATTATTGATATTTCAAGGCTTTAGCGTCTTGGTAACCTATTATATTTATAATATTTATAGTATTTTTGTTATTATAAATATTTCTCTCTTGCAAACAAATCGCAAACAATGTTTGCATTCATTTACTGAAGTCATTATATTCTCTATATATAACAAATGCCCTATATATAACAAATGCCAATGTGCGTTTTCTATTTTTGCACATTTATTATACTATAAATATTTATTTTTATCAATGGTTCTGCCGGATTATTCATATTTAATAATTTCTTCTATAATTTCAGATTTTGTTATCTTATCAAAAACATCAGTTGCTAGTCGTCTAGATTTTTCTGTACTTGAAATATAATAATTTTCCGTTGTTTCTACATTTCTATGTCCAAGTATATCAGCAACATCTCTTATCTCAATTCCATTTGTTAATATCTTATTTATACATTCGTATTTATATCTCATTTTTAATAAATTTTTTCCAGAAATTTGTATTTTTAAGAAGTTTATTAAAAGCCAAGAATAAAATATATCCTATAAGACCTCCTAGAAAGTTAGTAATAACATCATCTATATCTGCCGATCTCCCCATAAAATACTGTAAAAACTCTATTCCAAAAGTTGTTAAAAATACAATAAGCATAGTCTTCCATATATTTCGTTTACTTTTATAAACTGCTGGAACAAAAAAGCCAAACGGAATAAATAATAGGATATTTGGAATTTTCTCAACAACAAACTGATATAGTCCAATTTCATTCCAATTAAAAGGAATAATATTTAATGTATGTGTCGAATTAAATGAAATCAGCATAAATAACATTGTTGCAAATACTATGAGAAATATAGAACAAACTAGACCTATATAACTCACTTGGTTTGTTGGACTTATCCCCTTTTTCTTCAACTTAAATAATATTGGTAAATATAAAATACTTATGATAACAACAAAAATTAAACCTAATCTTATATATGCTTCTATTCTGTGCATAATATACCCATCCTCTCCATTATTATACAATAATTATAAATTCTTTTCAAAAAATCAGACAATAATTCTTGCTAGTCTATCTCCAAGTCTGCATAGCAATTCATTTGTAATAGTATCTGCTTTATCAGCGACTTGTTCAGCAGTAATATTCTTATCTTCTCCTATAATTGTTATAATATCTCCAACTTTTACATTTGATATATCAGAAATATCAATTAGTAATTGATCCATACAAATTCTACCTATTACAGTACCATAACTTTCATTTATTTTGACTTGCATATTTTGGTTAGATAAATTTCTCGGTATTCCATCTGCATATCCTATTGATACAGAGGCAATTTTTCTATTTTCTGTTGCAATGTATGTTCTTCCATAACTAACAGAATCGTTTTTATTTATTTCTTTTACACTTGTAATTCTGGCTTTCAATGACAAAACAGGTTTTAAGTTCAAATGTGTTAATTGATATGACTCGTATGAACTATTTATTCCATACATAAGAATACCAACTCGCACATAATCATAGTCTAATCCAGTATAATTTATTACACCATAACTACTCTGTAAATGCACTTTTCCAGTATCATATCCTTTTGTTTTAATTCTTTTTATAGTTTCATTAAATAATTCTATTTGTCGGTTAGTAAAATCAATATTTTCTTTTGTGTTAGAATCTGCAACGCATAAATGACTAAATGTTCCTAAAATATTTAATTTTTCATTTTCGTAAATCTTATATAATTTATCTAAATGATTATATTTTTCTCCTAATCTATTCATACCAGTATTTATTTTTATATGGCATTTTAACTTTTCATTAAAATTTAACTCTTTTATCTTTTCAGAATAATCATAGTCTATAATAGTTTGAATTAAATCATATTTCATAACATATTTTAAATCATCAAAATTAGTAAAACCTAATATTAAGATATTACCTTGTATATTATTTTTTCTTAAATATATACCTTCTTCTAATGTAGCCACTGCAAAATCAGTTATACCAATTTCTGATAATTTTCTTGCTGTTAATAATGCCCCGTGTCCATAAGCATTTGCTTTTACAACTGCCATTATCTTTGTCTTTGGAGAAATTATTTTTTTTATTTCACTTATATTATTTACTAAATTATCTAAATCAATTTCAATCCACGCTCTGTCTTTTAACAAATTATTTTCTTTCATTTTTTACTACTTCCTTTATTTTTTCTATTAAAAAGGCAAATATTGTTGTTGTTATACAAACCAACAGATAAAGTATTAAATTATTTTCAACAAATATTTTATCCATTCCAATAATGCCAGAAACAAACCTAATTCCTACAATAAAAAGTGGGTGGAAAATATAAATATATGTTGCAATATTTCTTATTTTCTTATTTGATGTTTTACTATGATCCATTAAATAGCAAAACAAGAAGTACATAAGCGGAAGTAAAAATAAATACATACTATCGTGTCTTTGTAAATTATAATAATGTAAAATACTTCCTTCCACACTCATAAGAATAAAGAATAATAAAGCATACAATAAATCAAACTTTGTGGTTTTTCTTGTGCCTGCCTTTATAATATGTCCTAAACATATAAATATTGGTACATAGAATAAACCATTTCTCGTATAATCAAAAATATTAAAAATTAATTCATATATATTTTTTGTAATCTGATTCATAATAGTTATGCCATAATAACTATCTCCAAACACACCTATTATGTATAATAATATCGTTGCAATTAAAGTCTTTTTTCGTCCTAATTTTTTAACTAAATAATATGTAATCCACACTCCAACAATAAGTGCTGGGAAATACCATAAATGATATAATGTTCCATTAATCAAAATGTCTTTTATAATAGAAAAAATACTTATATTATTGAATTTTCCCATATAAATATTTATTGGTAAATAAAGTATTATACAAAATAAATATATCTTTAATATTTTAATTGTATATTTTTTTCCTAATTGGAAATAATTAAATTACAAGAATATTTTAGTAAAAAAGTTTTTTGGAGGTAACATATGAAAAAAATATTAAATTTATTTAAAAATTCCAAAGTAAGAATGATAATTATTTTAAGCTTTTTGCTCTTTTTATATATCACCATTTGTGCTTTTTCATATGCACAATCTGTTTTACCTGATATTGCAAATAGTGTTTTTAGATTACATGTAATAGCAAACAGCAATAGCGACGAAGACCAAAATTTAAAATATAAAGTTCGTGATAGTTTGCTTTCATATATGAATAATATTTGTAAAAATTGTTCTACAAAGCAAGAAGCAATTGATTTAGTTGAAAAAAACAAAGACACATTTAAGCAAATTGCTTTAGATACTATAAAACAAAATGGTATTTCTATTATGGTTAAGATAGGCGATATCAATCGTTAAGTAAATGAAAATTATAAAAAC
>OLHG01000546.1_pt1 | contig 26463 bp, 24 predicted proteins | sample 1605971 | NCBI WGS metagenome assembly OLHG01 (sample SAMN03283289) | human gut metagenome | biome: human-associated habitat; material: feces | host: Homo sapiens | place: Peru | collected 2012 | reverse complement strand
GTTACAATCGTTGTATGTGTGATTCTTCCTACAACAGCTCCACTTGTTGGTATGCTGATGCTTGGTAACCTGTTCAAAGAGTGTGGAGTTGTAAGACAGCTGACAGAGACAGCTTCCAATGCCCTGATGTACATCGTAGTTATTCTTCTTGGTACATCTGTAGGTGCTACAACAAGTGCTGAAGCATTCCTGAACTGGAATACAATCAAGATCGTTATCCTTGGTCTTATAGCATTTGCATTCGGTACAGCTGCCGGAGTTCTCTTCGGTAAGTTAATGTGCGTCCTTACACATGGTAAGGTTAACCCGCTGATTGGTTCCGCTGGTGTATCTGCGGTTCCTATGGCAGCCCGTGTATCTCAGAAGGTTGGTGCTGAGGCAGATCCTACAAACTTCCTTCTTATGCATGCAATGGGACCGAACGTTGCCGGAGTTATCGGTACTGCAGTAGCAGCCGGAACATTTATGGCTATTTTCGGCGTTAAGTAAATTAGGAGGATAAATAAATGGCAGAAATTGAAAAAAAACCAGTTAAAATAGTAGAAACTATTCTGCGTGATGCACATCAGTCTCTGATTGCTACCAGAATGACAACAGAGCAGATGATGCCAATCGTTGAGAAGATGGACAAGGTTGGATATCATGCTGTAGAGTGCTGGGGTGGAGCAACATTCGATGCTTCCCTCCGTTTCCTGAAAGAAGATCCATGGGAGAGACTTAGAAAGTTCCGTGATGGATTCAAGAATACAAAACTTCAGATGCTGTTCCGTGGACAGAATATCCTTGGATACCGTCCATACGCTGATGATGTTGTAGAGTATTTCGTACAGAAATCTGTGGCAAACGGAATCGATATCATTCGTATTTTCGACTGCCTCAATGACATGAGAAACCTTCAGACAGCTGTAAAGGCTGCGAACAAAGAGAAGGCTCATGCACAGGTTGCAATGTCTTATACACTCGGTGATGCTTACACAATGGAGTACTGGGTAGACCTTGCGAAGAGAATCGAAGATATGGGTGCAAGCTCAATCTGTGTTAAGGATATGGCAGGACTTCTTGTTCCATATAAGACAACAGAGCTTGTTGGTGCATTGAAAGATGCAGTAAATATCCCAATCGAGATGCATACACATTACACATCAGGTGTTGCTTCCATGACATATATGAAGGCTGTTGAGGCAGGAGCTGATATCATCGATACAGCAATGTCTCCATTCGCACTTGGAACATCTCAGCCGGCTACAGAAGTTATGGTTGAGACATTCAAGGGAACACCATACGATACAGGACTTGATCAGAGTCTCCTTGCAGAGATTGCTGACTACTTCCGTCCAATCCGTGACGATGCTCTTGAGAGCGGACTGCTCAATCCGAAGAACCTTGGTGTTAATATCAAGACTCTTCTGTATCAGGTACCGGGAGGAATGCTTTCCAACCTGACATCCCAGCTGAAAGAGCAGGGAGCAGAAGATAAGTTCTACGAAGTACTTGAAGAGGTACCGCGTGTACGTAAAGATCTTGGTGAGCCACCGCTTGTTACACCATCTTCACAGATCGTTGGAACACAGGCTGTATTCAACGTACTGATGGGTGAACGTTATAAGATGATCACAAAAGAGACAAAGGATGTTCTTGCAGGTAAATACGGTAAGACAACAAAACCGGTTGATCCAGAACTTCAGAAGAAGGCTCTTGGAGATGAAGAACCGATCACTTGCCGTCCGGCAGATCTTATCCCGGATGAGCTTGATACACTTCGTAAAGAGTGTGCACAGTGGATCCAGCAGGATGAGGATGTACTGACATATGCACTGTTCCCACAGGTTGCTGTTGACTTCTTCAAATACAGACAGGCTCAGCAGACAAAAGTAGATGCTACAGTAGCAGATACAGAGAACGGATCTTATCCGGTATAATCCTGACTGATTTAGTTAGATTATGAATTGAATAGAAAGACCAGAAGATAACAGATTGAAAGATTTGTGTTTTCTGGTCTTTTTCATTTGTAAGGAAATTTATTTGGTGGTATTATAGGTAAGTGGCTATAGATATTATTCTGAACAGCAGGAACTTGTTGAAGATCTGGTTCAAATAATCACAATATTCAGTTGCAAATTACAAGGAAAACGAGCGAACAAAGCTAAGAAACTTATCCGAGAATTGATGCAGGAGGAAACAGATGGTAAAAGCCATAAAAGGAATGTTGATACCAAACAACGTACAGAAAACTAAGATGTTTCAGTACGCAGGAGCTTCAAGATTTGCTTATAACTGGGCTTTGGCCAGGGAAAAAGAAAACTACGAAAAAGGTGGCAAATTCATTTCAGATTCAGAACTCAGAAAAGAATTTACAAAGCTTAGACATTCTGATGAATATGCATGGTTATTAAATATTTCAAATAATGTAACCAAACAGGCAATCAAAGATGCCTGTACTGCGTATAAGAACTTTTTCAAGGGCTTGCAAAAATTTCCAAGATTCAAGTCCAGAAAGAGATCAATGCCGAAGTTCTATCAGGACAACGTTAAGATACAATTCAGTAATACCCACGTTAAATTTGAAGGCTTTTCTTCCAGCAGGAAAGCAAATAAGCAAAAAATGAATTGGGTAAGACTTGCAGAACATGGACGTATTCCAACAGATGTTAAATATATGAATCCGAGAATATCCTTTGACGGATTGAACTGGTGGATCAGTGTATGTGTAGAATTTCCTGACTGCAGGGAAACACTTAATGATGACGGAGTCGGCATAGACCTGGGAATCAAAGATCTGGCGATCTGTTCTGATGGAACTAAGTATAAGAACATCAATAAGAGTCAGAAAGTAAAGAAACTAGAAAAACAGAAACGCAGATTACAGCGTAGTATCTCTCGTTCTTACGAGAAAAATAAGAAAGGGGAAAGTTACTGTAAAACAAATAATGTAATCAAAAAGGAAAAACTTTTATTAAAACGAAATCACAGATTAACAAACATCCGTAAAAACTATTTGAATCAGACCATATCTGAGATCGTAAATCGAAAGCCAAGATTTATTTGTATTGAAGATCTGAATGTCAGCGGAATGATGAAAAATAGACATTTATCCAAAGCAGTACAGGAACAAGGATTTTTTTGGTTTAGAAAACAGCTTGAATGTAAATGCAATGATAAAGGGATCCAGCTTATTGTGGCTGATCGGTTTTATCCATCATCAAAGCTTTGCAGCTGCTGTGGAAACATCAAAAAAGATTTGAAGTTATCTGACAGGGTTTATAGATGTGAATGTGGGAATATGATTGACAGAGATTTCCAGGCATCTATAAATCTCAAGGCTTATGGAGAACGATTTGCAAGCTAACACTGAAACGTTAATGCAAATATGTACGGATACGTTAGTCCGGAATTTACGCCTATGGAGAGTACAAGAACTTGTGAGTAGATAGATATTTATATCATCAAAAGCATACTCGTTGAAATAGGAATGAAACATAGAAGTTTATAACTTTTTATAAGTTTTCAGTAACGGATGAATTAATGCGCTGTGATCAGTTTCAGATTAGCGTTGCATTATCACAATGGGTGGTGTGACCCCGCTTCTTCAGACATTAAAAGGGCTTGAGGAAAAAGGTGTAAAAGGACAGATTCTGACGACCAATTATCTGAATTTTAGTGAACCACGAGTGCTTGAAAAACTCAATGGATTAAAAATATTACGTTAAAAATGTATGATGTGGAGGCTGCCGGAAATGGTTTCCATACGAAGGGATATATTTTCAAAAAAGAAGAGATTTACCGTATCATCATTGGAAGCTCTAATATGACAAGTGCGGCTTTGACAGTAAATAAAGAGTGGAATACAAAACTGATTTCTACAGAAAATGGTGAAGTGGCTGAAGAAATCGTAGAAGAGTTTCACAATCTTTGGAACAGTGAATATGCCTTGCCTTATGATGATTTTTATGACATTTACAAAGAACGTTATAATATTATTCAGGGGTACGTCCCGATGAACTTGCAATACTTAGCAAACTCCTTCAAAGTGAACAGATTGAACTTGCAGATTTTAAGGAAGAGTATCGAAGAACATTTGGATTTGAAATCAGTGCATCACAGGTAAATGAGGCAGTGCAAGTCTTACAGGGACATTTTGTTAGTAAAGAGGCGGAATCAGAAGATATCAGGACAAATATCTTCCGGGAAGAAAGTCAGATAATCCGTTTGTATTATACGAAAAATATTCCAGAAGAGATGTCAGTCTGCTTATGAATTGTGGGAAGGATTTATCTTCTGTTATGTATGGAATGAAACGAATTGGGGATGATGTTTTCATTTTTATTACCTATCACAAGGAAGAGAGTCAGAATGAAAAAAATATGTAGATGGAAAACCGGATTACGCGGATGCATGCAGCCAATCACGAAGGTTACGATGAAGATGCAGCATGCAGTGAGAGAGGATTTATTAAGATATTTACAGTCAAATATAACAGCATAAATGATTTGAGGTACGAAAAATATGAAAACGATTAGAGTAGTCGCGGCTATTATTCGTGACAAGGATAAGATATTTGCAACGCAGCGTGGATATGGTGAATTTAAAGATGGATGGGAATTTCCAGACGGTAAAATAGAGGAAGGGGAAACACCGCAGGATGCATTAAAAAGAGAAATCATGGAAGAACTGGACACGGAAATCAAGGAGGGAGAGTTGATTGACACTATAGAGTATGATTACCCAACTTTTCACCTTTCTATGGACTGTTTCTGGGCAGAGGTTATAACCGGACATCTGGTATTGAAAGAAGCAGAAGCGGCAAAATGGCTTACGAAAGAGCAATTGGACAGTGTGGACTGGCTTCCGGCAGATGTGACATTGATTGATAAAATAAGGATAGAATTGTAGGTGGCATTATATAAAGGAAGAGTTTACTATTTATCAATCACTTAACAAATTCAGGTACAGGAAAGACTTATGGATGTTAAAATAATTAGATCGAACAGAAAGACTGTAGCTATTCAGGTAAATTCTGATCTAAGTGTCACTGTAAGGGCTCCGTATGGTGTCACAGAGAAATACATTGAGGAATTTCTTAATAAGAATGAAGCTTGGATAAGCAAACAGATGAATGAAATAAAAGTAAAGAAGAAAAGTGTTGAATCGGGAAATGTAGAAAACGTGACACTCGATAAAATCAAGGCACTTGCAGACCAGGCTCTTAAAATAATTCCGGCTAGAGTAGAATATTTCGCAAGAATAATCGGAGTCACTTACGGGAATATAACCATCAGAAATCAGAAAACAAGATGGGGAAGTTGCAGCAGCAAAGGGAATTTGAATTTTAACTGTTTGTTGATGCTTGCGCCTCCTGAGGTGTTGGATTATGTTGTGATTCATGAATTGTGCCATAGAAAACAGATGAATCATTCGAAAGCATTTTGGGCAGAAGTGGAGAAGGTGTTCCCAGATTATAAAAAGTCAATTAAGTGGTTGAAAGAAGAAGGAAGCCAGATTATGTACATGGTAACAGAACTTGGGAAAATACCGGGTGATATTTCAAACATAAAAATGAAGGATCGAAAGAAATGAATCAAAATGAAACACAATGGGATAAACTCCTGAAGATAAAGACAACCGGGCGGGATGACTCTCATTCAGATCAGTATCGATATCCTTATGAACCAACGTCTTATATGGTATTGGAGCGCCTGGCAAACAGTGGACTGATCAGGAAAAATAATACTTTAATTGACTATGGAACCGGAAAAGGGCGGGTATGTTTTTATCTTTCGTATCAAACAAGATGCAAGACAATAGGCGTAGAGTATGATGAACGGATTTATAAAGGAGCAGCAGATAATAAAGAAGTATCCGTTTCCGCATCACGCACGGAGTTTGTATTATGTAGTGCAGAAAATTATGAAGTTCCGTCGGAAGTGGATCGCTGTTACTTTTTTAATCCTTTTTCTGTAGAGATATTACAGTCAGTTTTAGCGAGGATTTACGAATCTTATTATGAAAATCCGAGAGATATATTATTATTTTTCTATTATCCTTCAGAAGAATATATCAGTATTTTAATGACTCAGGAACAGTTGATTTTTTATGATGAGATTAATACTTCAGATCTGTTTCCGGGTGAGGATAATAGAGAAAAAATCTTGATTTTTCAGGTGAGTTAAGAAAACTGCTGCCAAGAAGCAGAAGATAAATACAGAGATAAACCGTAAAGAAAACGTCTGTTCGAAATAACACTTGCATTATCGAACAAATGTTTGTATAATGCAAATATGAATACAGAAATTAGAAATAGTAATTATACAACACAGGAAAAGCTGCAGATTCTTGCTGATGCAGCAAAATATGACGTTGCATGTACTTCAAGTGGATCCAGCCGGCGGGGAAAGAAAGGAGAGCTCGGCAATGCAGAGGCATGCGGTATTTGTCATAGCTTTGCAGCAGACGGAAGATGTATTTCTCTGCTTAAGATTTTGATGACGAACCATTGTGCTTATGATTGCAAGTATTGTATCAATCGCAGAAGCAATGACGTAAAGCGGGCTACTTTTACTCCGGAAGAAATCTGTGACTTAACAGTAGAGTTTTATAAGCGTAATTATATTGAGGGTCTGTTTTTGAGTTCCGGAATCTTAAGGAATCCGACGTATACGATGGAGAAGATGTGCGAGACATTATTGCTGCTTCGAACAAAATACCATTTTAACGGTTATATTCATATTAAGACGATTCCGGGAGCATCCGACGAGTTGCTTGCGGCAGCAGGATATCTTGCGGATCGTATCAGTGTCAACCTTGAATTGCCCACGGAAGAAGGATTGCATACATTGGCTCCAAACAAGACCATGCAGAACATTCTGAATCCTATGGGTAAGGTGCAGAGTACGATTACATCTCACAGAATGGCAATTGGAAAGTCAGCTTATATGGAGCGAAGTGGCGGGAATAAGGTTTTGAATGCAGGTATTTTTTCTGATGCTTCGAAAAAACATTTTTCTGAGTGCTTGAATGTTCAGAAGAAGGATAAAGCCATTTCTCAGAATTCTCAGATGAATCGATTAGAATCTTATAAAAAATACACGTCACTGGATCATGCACTTACCTGGGAGAATGCGAACCAGTTGGCACCTCGTGATATGTCGCGATTGAAGCGTAGTTTTGCTCCGGCAGGACAAAGCACGCAGATGATCATTGGTGCGACCGGTGAGAGTGATTATACATTATTGCAGACGACACAGGCATTGTATCAAGGCTTTGATCTGAAGCGTGTCTTCTATTCAGCATACATTCCATTGAACGAAGATAATGTGTTGCCGGAGATAGGAACGCCACCACCGCTTTTACGTGAACACAGACTGTATCAGGCTGATTGGCTATTGCGGTTCTATGGATTTCAGGCAGGAGAACTATTATCTTCAGAACAGCCGAATTTTAATGAAATGATTGACCCAAAGTGTGATTGGGCATTACGCCATTTGGAGCAGTTCCCAGTAGAAGTAGAGAAAGCGAGTTATGCAACACTGCTTCGTGTTCCGGGAATCGGACCGAAATCAGCAAGTCGTATCACTTATGCAAGACGTTATGGCAGACTTGATTATGCAAGCCTGAAGAAGATGGGAGTAGTATTAAAGCGTGCGCATTATTTCATCACGTGTGGCGGAAAACAGATGTACCATACTCCTATTGAGGCATCTTATATTACGCGACAACTAATAAGTGTAGACAAGAAAGATCTATGGAACACACAACATGCGAATGAATCATTTACCCAGATGACATTGACAGATTTTGGAGTATGCTGATGAAGATATTTACTTGTAAAGACCGTCTGGAAGATATCATGACCTGTATCTATGATGCATGGTCTGAAGCTTTACTGATTGGTCATGACCAGATACAATTAAAAAAAGAACCTGTATTTCAGCAGACGATATTTGATGAATATATTCATGTAGACCAAGATCTTTCCAAAGCAGAAAAAGTAATTCGCTCGATTCGGAGAGATATTTCGGATGAAGCATATCTGAATATCTATTTGGCGACTTTATCTGTCGAGGAAGATGCACTGCAGGCAATTTATAATTTCCTTCGTGTCGGATTCAAAATTGGAGAGAGTGTACTACAGCAATATGCGAATCCACGTGTGATGCGGATATTAGAATTGCGTCGTAAAGTGTCTAACGAAAGCCATCATTTCAGAGAGTTCGCACGATTTGAGCGGTTGAATTCAAGTAACGTCTATGTCAGCCATCTGGAGCCAAAAAGTGATGTCATCATGTTGGTTGGCAGACATTTTGCAGACCGCATGCCTTCAGAACAGTGGATGATCATAGATGACAATCGAAAAACAGCTTGTGTTCATCCGAAAGATGGTGAGAACTATCTCCGATATCTGACAGATGAAGAATTTCAGACATTGAGAAAGACAGAAGAGTACGAAGATGAGTATACGGATCTGTGGAAGACATTCTTTCATGCGATTGCAATAGATGAACGAAAGAATTACGTATGTCAGCGTAACTTATTTCCACTGTGGAAGAGAAAACACGCAGTGGAATTCAAAAAATAATCTTTTCTTATATATTCTTACTTGTATCTCATAGTATGGAAACGTATAATGTAAGAAAGACGTGATTGATAGGTGATTCTTTTTTTGATCGGAGACGATAAAATATGCCATATGATTTATCAAAACCTCTTGTAATAGGGATTAGTTCAAGAGCTTTATTTAATCTTGAACAGGAGAATAAAATATTCGAAGAACAAGGCGTTGAAGCATATGAGGCTTACCAGGTAGCACATGAGAATGAGATTCTTCAGAAGGGTGCTGCTTTCCAATTAATTAAAGCTTTTCTGAAACTGAATAACACAGGGTTGGGAAGACTGGTGGAAGTGATCATTATGTCACGGAACAATGCAAACACATGTCTTCGTATCTTTAATTCTATACAGTATTATGGCTTGGATATTACAAGAGCGACTTTGACAAGTGGAGCGGAAATTGCTCCCTATTTAAAAGCCTTTAAGACAGACTTGTTTTTGTCAGCAAATTCTGTTGATGTACAATCGGCTATTAACGATGGAATTGCAGCAGGTCTTATTTTGACTGGAGCGGCACATGCGGATGCAAAGCAAAAGATAGATCAGATCCGCATTGCATTTGATGGAGATGCAGTTCTTTTTTCAGCCGAATCTGAAAAGATTTTTCAGAAGAACGGAATACAGGCATTTGAAGAACATGAGAAAGCGAATGCGAACACGCCGATGGCAAAAGGTCCGTTTGCTAACTTCCTGACAAAGCTGTCTTATGTACAACAGCTGTTTAAAGAAAAGGATATTCAGCCAATCCGAACCGCACTGGTTACTTCTAGAAATGCTCCGGCACATGAACGCGCAGTTAAAACACTCCGCAACTGGGGCGTATCAATCAATGAAGCGTTCTTCTTAGGCGGTGTCAGCAAGACAGAAGTGCTTGCAGCATTTGGAGCGCATATATTCTTTGATGATCAGGATATACATACCGAACCGGCTTCAACGGTTGTTCCGGCAGCTACTGTACCTTATCGTGATGGAGATAATCCAAAAGAATAAGCAACTTTATATTATTTTGAAGATGATGGGGGAAAACGATGCAGACATATACATATGTTTCAAAAGGAAAATTTGAATTAACAGAAAAACCTAAACCGGTGATTATGCATGAAAGGGATGCGATTGTAAAGGTTACACTTGCCAGTATCTGTTCCAGTGATTTACATATTAAGCATGGAAGTGTTCCTCGTGCAGTTCCGGGAATTACAGTTGGTCATGAGATGGTTGGAATTGTTGAAGAAGTTGGCGAAGCTGTAACTCATGTGAAGCCGGGAGACAGAGTAACGGTAAATGTTGAGACATTTTGTGGAGAATGTTATTTCTGTAAAAAAGGTTATGTGAACAATTGTACAAATCAAAACGGCGGATGGGCTCTTGGATGTCGTATTGATGGCGGTCAGGCTGAGTATGTGCGTGTACCGTTCGCGGATCAGGGATTAAATAAGATTCCGGATGAAGTTACCGATCGACAGGCATTATTCGTAGGAGATGTACTGGCTACCGGTTATTGGGCAACTCGTATCTCTGAAATCACAGAAGATGATACGGTGTTGATCATCGGTGCAGGACCGACAGGTATCTGTACATTACTTTGTGTTATGCTGAAGCATCCGAAACACATTATTATGTGTGAAAAAGATGAGGAACGTATACATTTTATCAAAGAACATTACCCAGATGTACTTACTATTTCTCCGGAAGAATGTGAGACTTTTGTTAAGAATACAAGTGACCACGGCGGTGCAGATGTTGTCCTGGAAGTTGCAGGTGCAGAGTCTACATTTCGTTTAGCCTGGGAATGCGCAAGACCGAATGCGATTGTGACAGTTGTTGCACTTTATGATAAAGCACAAAGCTTACCTCTTCCTGATATGTATGGCAAGAATCTTATCTTTAAAACCGGTGGAGTGGATGGATGCGACTGTGAAGAAACATTAAAACTGATTGCTGAAGGAAAAATCAATACCGAACCCCTTATCACACATACCTATCCTCTCAGTAAGATTGAAGAGGCTTATGATCTCTTTGAGAATAAGAGAGATGGTGTTATAAAAGTAGCTGTTGAATGTTGAGATAGCACAAGTATTCGAAAAGAGCGAAGTGAAAGTTTATGCTTATTGTAATCTTAATGGATTATGGAAAGCATAATCATAGTCTGATTGGACATTTGTAATTTCATACTCGTAATAATTGATTTTGTATCATAACGCTTTTGTTTTTATGGCAGAAGCGTTAATTTTTTGCATTATCACAGATTTATTTACGGTTAAAATGTATAAAAATACAAAAAATGACAAACAATTTGACATAATATATAAATTTTTAGTTACTTTTTCGGCATTCTATGGTACACTAACATAGTATATCAAAAAATGTGGGAGGAGACTCAAAAATGAGCAAAAAAGAAGGAAAAGGGTTAAAGTCTTTTAACAAGGGATTTCAAGTGCCTGACACCTACATCATTATCTTTTTAGTAGTTGTTGTAGCAGCACTTCTGACATTTCTTGTACCAAAGGGATTTTACGAAACACAGGACATTTCATACATGATCAATGGTGTTGAGAAAACCCGTACAGTAATCAAAGACGGAAGTTTCCAGTATCTGACAGATGACGCAGGGAACGTAGTAACAGAAGGAGTAGCACTCTTTAGTGGAGATGGTGGAACAGGATTCTTCAACTATATGTACAACGGAATCGTAAGTAGTTCTGCGATCGAGATTATCGCATTCCTTATGGTAGTAGGTGGTGCATTTGGTATCATGATCCGTACCGGTGCGATCGAATCCGGATTGATTGGATTGATCCGTAAGGCAAAGGGAGCCGAAAAACTGTTGATTCCAGTACTTTTCGTACTGTTTTCTCTTGGTGGAGCAGTTTTCGGAATGGGAGAAGAAGCACTTCCATTTACTATGATTCTTTGTCCATTATTTGTAGCAGTTGGATATGACTCCGTTATTGCAGTTCTTGTTACTTATGTTGCGACACAGATCGGTTTCGGTTCATCCTGGATGAATCCATTCTCTGTAGGTATTGCACAGGGTATTGCAGGGATTGACGTATTCTCCGGAGCAGGATTCCGTATGGTAATGTGGGTTGTATTTACAGCACTTGGCTGTGGAATGACAATGTTCTATGCGGCAAAGATTAAAAAGACTCCGACAATCTCAATTGCATATAAGACTGACGCATATTTCCGTGAACAGAACGAAAAAACAGGTATTGACGAAGGACATTCCTTTGGTCTTGGACACATTTTAGTTCTACTGACACTGGCTGCTACCGTAGTATGGGTAGTTTGGGGAGTTATGACTCAAGGATACTACATGCCAGAGATTGCTACACAGTTCTTTATTATGGGAATTGTTTCCGGTGTGATCGGAGTTATCTTTAAGCTGAACGATATGAGATTGAATGATATTGCAACTTCTTTCAAAGATGGAGCAAAAGATCTGATCGGTGCAGCACTTGTTGTTGCTATGGCTCAGGGTATCATGCAGGTTCTTGGTGGATCTGATCCGACTACACCTACAGTTATCAATACAATTATGTATAATATTTCAAATGCACTGTCTGGAGTTTCCGGAGCAGTTGCAGCAGTACTTATGTATCTGTTCCAGTCCGTATTCAACTTTTTCGTTGTATCCGGAACAGGACAGGCTGCGATCACAATGCCGATTATGGCTCCACTGTCAGACCTGTTAGGTGTATCACGTCAGACAGCTGTAGTTGCATTCCAGCTTGGTGATGCATTTACAAACCTGATCGTTCCTACATCAGGATGTCTGATCGGATCTCTTGCAATTGCTAAGATCGAGTGGTCTAACTGGATCAAATTCATGTGGAAATTCCTCGGCGTATTGATGATTGGTGCAATTATTACAGTTCTGATCGCTGTCGGAATTGGATTCTAAAACAGGCATTTGATAATTGAAAGTGATTTAAGATGAAATTAATTCAGAGTATTGATGTTTATGCCCCACAGCATCTGGGGAAAAAAGATGTATTGACGATCAATGACAAGATTGTCAAGATTAAAGATGCAGGTTCTATGTCAGCAGACGGATTTCTTTCGGATGCAGAAGTGATCGATGGAGAGGGGTTACTTTTAACTCCGGGATTCATTGATAGTCATGTTCATGTACTCGGAGGCGGTGGCGAAGGTGGATTCGCCAACCGTACTCCAGAAGCAACTATAGAAGGACTTACGAAGTTTGGAGTAACAACAGTTGTTGGCTGCCTTGGAACAGATGGAATCGGTCGTGATATGTGTGCACTGGTTGCAAAGACAAAAGGATTGAATGAGCAGGGAATGTCTGCATACTGTTATACAGGCAGTTATCAGATTCCGGTCCGCACACTGACGGACAGTATTGTAAAAGACATTATGATGATTCAGGAAATTGTTGGAACAGGAGAAATCGCAATTTCTGATCATCGTTCTTCACAGCCGACTTTTGAAGAATTTGTACGTGTCGTTGCTGATACAAGACTTGGTGGCGTTCTTTCCGGGAAAGCTGGTATTGTAAATGTTCATCTTGGCGACAGTCCGAGATGCTTAGATCTTATTGAACGGGTGGTAGATGAGACAGAGATACCGGCTTCTCAAATACTTCCAACACATATCAACCGGAATGAGATGCTTTTCTGTAAGTCAATTGAGTATGCACTGAAGGGTGGAGCAGTAGATTTTACCGGAAATGAAGATATTGACTATTGGGAAACTATCTGTGATGAGGTACGTGTATGTAATGGTATCAAACGGATGCTGGATGCAGGAGTAAATCCTGACCGCATGACAATTTCTTCTGATGGACAGGGAAGCCTTCCGATGTACAGTAGTGATGGCGAATTCCTTGGAATGGGCGTTGGACAGTCCAGCTGCCTTCTGAAAGAAGTAAAGGAATGTGTATTCAAAACAAAAATTCCATTAGAAATAGCTATTTCTACGATTACATCTAATCCGGCAGAGATTCTTCGCCTCAAAGGAAAAGGTAAGATTGAAGAAGGCTATGATGCGGATCTTTGTATTCTTGATCAGGAACTTCAGCTTGTTGAAGTGATTGCAAAAGGCAACACAGTTTATAAAAAATAAAGGTAACTGTTCAAAGCCAACCTCCAAAATGCTACGCATTTCGGAGGTGTGGCGTATCCGCCAAATAAAATTTCAAAAACAGTCTAAAAAATGCAAGCATTTTATACCTTTTTTTGAAATTTTGCTTGGCTCTGAACAGTTACAAATAAAGTATCTTGATGTCAGAGGCATCAGTCATTCAGTTGGCTGGTGCTTTTTTCAACATTAAATTTATTTTTCAGAGCACTTTATGATATAATGGACTCGTAGTCTTTTACAGACATAAGAACGGATATAAGGAGAATGTACTATTGATCAATCAGACAGCAAAGAAAATTTTGAAAGCATTATCTTTTGATGGAGTAGAAGTGGAAGCATTTCGTCATATGGCGGATTTAAAACGACTGGATCCAATGAAGATTTTTTATAAGAAAGTAGACGAGAAAATATATAACGGAAGTCATGCAGTTCCGATTCGAATATTTTTTCCAAGCGAGAAAAGCTTTCTAGAAAGTGAAGAAAAGAAGCATGATATTCAGGATAAAAAATTGCTTTTGTTCATACATGGCGGAGGATGGGTTACAGAAAGTATTGATAATTATGAAAGAATTTGCGCTCGGCTTGCGAATGCAACCGGACAATATGTAGTTGCAGTTGAATACAGACTGGCACCGGAAGATAAATTCCCGGCAGGTCTGGAAGATTGTTATGCTGTTGCAAAAGCGGTATATTCTGGAGATTTTATGTTAAATATAAGACCAGAAAACATTACTTTGATCGGAGACAGTGCCGGGGGAAATCTCTGCGCAGCATTATCTTTGATGGCAAGAGACCGCGGAGAATTCATGCCAAACAGACAGATTCTGATCTATCCGGCTACCTATAATGATTATACAGAGAATTCACCATTTGTATCTGTTAAGGAAAATGGATCCGATTATCTTTTGACTGCCGGAAAAATGCAGGATTATATTGATCTTTATGCGAGAAATGAGGAGGATAAGAAGAATCCTTATTTTGCACCATATATAGCTGAAGATTTAACGAATCAGCCGGATACATTGATCCTTACATGTGAATTTGATCCACTTCGAGATGAAGGGGAAGCGTATGGGGAACGCTTGAAAGAGGCTGGAAATCATGTGGAGATACATCGGATTAAAGATGCATTACATGGATACTTCGCGTTGGGGATCAAGCAGCTTCATGTACAGGAAAGTTTCACCTATATTAATGAATTTTTGAAAGGGGAAACACAGTGAGTAAGAAAAACGCACGCTGGAGGAAATTAGACAACGCAGCGAAATTATATTCTGCTGCCAGTAACAAAAAAGATACAAGAGTATTTCGATTTTACTGTGAATTAAAAGAAGAAGTAAATCCTAAAGCTTTACAGGAAGCACTGAATCAGACGATAGAAACATTTCCTACGTTTTTAATGGTACTTCGTAAGGGATTCTTTTGGCATTATCTTGAACCGTGTAATCTACGGCCGATTGTTAAAGAAGAATATAAAGAGCCATGCAGCAGACTCTATATAAGAGATAAGAAGACCCTGCTATTCGAAGTGACTTATTATAAAAAACGAATCAATTTTGAAGTGTTTCATGTGTTGACAGACGGTACAGGGGCAACAGAATTCTTAAAAGAACTGGTAAAGAATTATTTATACCTTGTGCATAAAGAAGAAGGATTAGAACAGATTACATTACTGCCGGAAGATATGACTGTACAAGATCAGGAAGATGACAGTTTCTTAAAATATTATTCAAAAAATCAAAAACGACCGAAAAAAAGAAAACTAAATGCTTTTCAGATACGAAGGAAAAAGAAAGATGGAAATCATCTGCATGTCCATGAATCTGTTGTCTCAGTACAGGCAGTATTAAAGCGAAGCAGAGAACTCGGAGTATCCATGACGATCTTTTTGACAGCATTATTTATGATGGCAATAAACGAAGAAATGTCTAAGATGCAGAAGAAAAAGCCGGTTGTGTTAATGGTTCCGGTAAATTTAAGAAAGTTTTTCCCATCTACATCGATGCTAAACTTCTTTAATTGGATCGAACCGGGATATAATTTTACAACACAGGATCAAAGCTTTGAAGCAGTTCTAAAATATACGAAAGAATTTTTTGAGACAGAATTAACGAAAGAAAAAATGTCAGCACATATCAGTGAGTTACTAGCACTGGAATTGCATCCGATTTTGAGACTTGCGCCATTGGAACTTAAAAACCTTTGTATTCAGGCAGGCGCAAAATATTCGGAGAAGAATACAACAGCAATCTTTTCTAATATGAGCGCAGTTAAAATGCCTGCAAGTTATGTACCTTATATTGAACGATTTGGCGTATATACAAATACCCCGAAGCTTGAATTATGTTTGTGTTCCTTCCAGGATAAATTATCATTTGCATTTACATCCAGATACGACACAGTGAACATTGAACGCAACTTTTATCGCTTGTTAAAAGAACAGGGAATCACATCTGAAAAAGTAAAGCCTGAATTTCCAAAGACAGGTAAGCCAAGCGAACAGGAAATGAAAGTCTATAAGATCTATAGCTTTCTGTGTATTGCGATTGTTGCGGCAATGCTTGTTACGGATTTGAATTTCCACCCAAGAATTCGATGGACTTTATTTACAGCAGGAGGCGTTGTGACGATGTGGATTGCCTTGTCAATCGGATTTTTCAAACGTTATAATCTGTTGAAAAATGCGATGTGGCAGCTTATTATCGGTACAATCATCTGTTTTATATGGGATGCGCTGACCGGTTGGCACAGCTGGTCTGTAGATCTTGTGTTGCCGATCGTGAGTGTATCTACACTTGCAGCAATGTTTGTAACCGCTAAAGTGCAGAAAAGTCCGGTGCGAGAGTATCTTATTTATGAAATTATGGCCGCTGGATATGGATTAATCCTTCCAGTAATCTTGCTTTTATGCGGGGTGGTGAAAAATCCAACAGTGAGTATGTTTGGAGCATTGACATGTTTCTTATTCCTTGTAGCAGTGATTTTGTTCAAGGGAAGAGAATTTAAAGAAGAGATGCAGAAAAATCTGCATGTATAAAATAAGCAGAAGAGAAGAGCGTAAAAGTTAAAAGAGAAATAAATTGCTAAAGTAAAAAGCACAAGATGGACATCAATTATCCCTTGTGCTTTTTACATCTAGAACCTATAAATCGGATTCACCATTATACTGAAAATGTAGAATATATCTTTACAAGTTCAATCATCATATCAACTACTTTATCCATACTCTGAACAGAAATGTGTTCATAAGGGCCATGATATCCATGACCTCCCGTACCAATATCCGGGCATGGAAGACCACGAAAACTCAGCTGGCATCCGTCAGTACCGCCTCGGATCGGTGAGACAATTGGAGTGAGTCCGGTTCTTTCACAGGCAAGCTTTGCATTATCGATCAGGTGCATATGTTCTTCAATAATATTTTTCATATTAAAGTACTGATCTTTTATATGCAGTTCAACTGTATTTTCTCCCCATTTTTTATTCAACTCGTTAGTGATATCAGCGAGTTTGTCTTTTCTGCGTTGAAAATTGTTTGTGTCATGGTCTCGGACGATATAATTTAGAGTAGCATGTCCACAATCTCCACTCATATGTATCAAATGATAGAAACCTTCATATCCTTCTGTATCGCGTGGAATCTCGTTTGAAGGTAGAAGATTGTTGATTTCCATAGCAAGAAGGCATGCATTGACCATTGTATCTTTGGCAGAGCCCGGATGCACACTTACCCCATGAATATCAAAAGAAGCACTGCATGCATTAAAGTTCTCATACTCCAGTTCGCCCTCTGTAGAACCGTCTAATGTGTAGGCAAAATCTGCACCAAATAACTCCATGTCAAAATGAGAAGCACCGGTACCAATCTCTTCATCAGGAGTAAAGGAAATACAAATCGGACCATGAGGAATGGATTCCGCCTGCAGATGTTCAACCATAGTCAGGATTTCTGCAATTCCGGCTTTGTCATCAGCTCCTAAGATCGTATTCCCATCTGTGGTAATAAGTGTATGTCCCTTTAATAATTCCAAATGTGGGAACATTTCCGGGCTTAAAATTAACCCACTATTGCCAAGAGCAAGTTCTTTACCATTATAATGTTCTGTGATAATCGGACGAATCGGCTGCTTACAGTAATCGGCTACAGTGTCCATATGTGCGATAAAGCCAATAGCAGGTGCATTCTCATATCCTTTTGTTGCGGGAAGTTTCCCGTAGAGGAAACAATTATCAGTCAGCTGAATATTTGAAACCACAAGTTCTTCCATTTCTTTCTTTAAAAGATTAGCCAGATCAAACTGGCATGCAGAAGAAGGTGTTGAATCGCTGGATTCATCAGAAGGTGTTTTTATAACTGCATATTTTAGTAAACGTTCATAGGCTTTCATATAAAATCTCCTTAAAATGTAATTTGTTGGGTATATCGTATCATATTTGGCAGGAAGTGTATATTTGAAATCTGAAAAAATATGTTTTTATTCGTATAGGAAGAATGGTATTCTTAACAGTGATATGGTATACTGGACAATAGATTGACGTTATTTTTTCACAAGTAGATGGAGAAAACAAATATGATAATGGGAGAGTAAAAATGATTATCAGAAAAGCAGAAGAAAAAGATATTCCAAGAATTTTAAGCTATTAAAACAGGTATTACAAATTCATGCAGACATAAGACCTGATATTTTTATTCCGGGTACGACAAAATATACGATAGATGAATTGGCAGAACTTCTGAAAAATAAAGAAAAGCCGATATATGTTGCAGTAGATGAGAATGATGTTTGCAGAGGGTATGCATTTTGTCAATTACAGGAGCAGCCCTTTTCAAATAATATGGTGCAGTTTAAGTCTCTTTTTATTGATGATCTATGTGTCGATCAAGAGGCTCGAGGCCAGCATATTGGCGAAAGTCTGTTTGAATATGTAAAAAGTGAAGCGAAACAGCTGGGATGTTATGAAGTAACATTAAATGTATGGGCAGGAAATATTTCCGCAGAGAAATTTTATGAAAAAATGGGAATGCGAACAAAAGAAAGACAAATGGAATACATATTATAAGATCGTTTTCACTTCGGGGATTACAATCAATAAAGCCGGTGGAGGATTTTGAATCCCGCATCGGCTTTGTTAAATTTATAGATAACTCGAAAGCTTATGCAACTGTAAAGGTGCTGAACCGTTAAAACTTTATTTGTTATGGTTCATCAGTGCTTTAATGTCTTCTTCCGGTGTGGTAATAGGTGCAATGCCATAATTCTCCACTAGAAAATTCAGAATATTAGGAGACAAAAACGCCGGAAGAGAAGGACCAAGACGAATGTTTTTGATACCTAAATGCAGAAGCGTTAACAAGATGCAGACAGCCTTCTGTTCGTACCAGGAGAGAACGAAGGAAAGCGGAAGTTCATTTACAGAACATCCAAATGCATCTGCAAGTGCCACAGCAACCTGAATCGCACCATAAGCATCATTGCACTGCCCCATATCCATCAGCCGTGGCAGACCACCGATTTCTCCCAGCTCAAGATCATTAAAACGAAATTTTCCACATGCCAGGGTGAGGACAATACTGTCAGAAGGTGTCTGTTTTACGAATTCTGTGTAATAGTTTCGGCCCGGTTTGGCACCATCACAGCCGGCAACCAGGAAGAAATGACGGATTGCTCCTGATTTTACAGCTTCTACTATAGTACCTGCATGAGACAGGATAGCCGCATGACCAAAACCGGTTGTCACTTTTGTACCGCCATTGATGCCTGTGAGTATCTGATCTTCCTTGTAACCACCCAGTTCCAGTGCCTTTTCAATAACCGGCGTAAAATCTTTCTTTTCATCGATATGAACAGCACCTGGGAAAGCAACCATTTCTGTTGTAAATACTCTGTCAGCATAGCTGCTTTTTGGCGGCATCAGACAGTTGGTAGTGTAGAGAATCGGAGCAGGAAGATGATCAAACTCTTTCTGCTGATTCTGCCATGCGGTTCCAAAATTCCCTTTTAAGTGAGAGAATTTTTTTAAGAACGGATATGCATGGGCAGGGAGCATTTCACCATGAGTATAGATGTTGATTCCTTTTCCCTCTGTTTGTTCAAGTAAAAGCTGCAGGTCTCTCAGATCATGTCCGGTCACGACAATAAAAGGCCCCTTTTCTATTGTAAGTGTCACATCGGTTGGTTCTGGTATTCCATAGGTTTCTGTATTTGCCTTGTCAAGAAGTGCCATACACTTCAGATTGATTTCCCCTACTTTCAGTACTGTAGGAAGCAGAGTTTCCACACTCTCTTCATAACCAATCTTAAATAATGCTTCGCAGAAGAATCGATTTACCTCGGCATCTTCATAATTCAGAACATTTGCATGATAGGCATAGGCTGCCATCCCACGAATCCCAAAAAGAATAAGAGACTTCAGAGAACGGATATCTTCGTTGGCATCCCACAGTTGTTGCATATCGTATTCATCTGTTTTACCGCATGGTGACTGACATTTGCTGCAGTCAGGAACCAGTCTTTCTTTTTCAGCTCTGACTTTTTGTATCATGTTTTCAATTGATGCATCGTCAAAATTCACATTTGTAACTGTAGTAAACAATCCTTCAATTATGATTTGCCCGGTTCTTTTAGAAATAGCAGTTGAACCGTCAACAGCTCTTGCAAGGCTGATCAACGCACCTGTCAGTTCATCCTGTAATCTGGCTGTATCTGCTTTTTTCCCACAGGCGCCGGCATTTCCTGTGCAGCCGGTACATCCGACTGTCTGTTCACACTGAAAACAAAACATTTTCTTATCCATTATTGCATTCTCCTTCTTTTTTTATTCTATAGTTTTCCCATCAATACCTATCGTTATAACCTGCCATGGTAAGAATTTTCTACTATTTTGAAGCGCTTTTTTTGCTGCCATCTCCAGACCACCACAGCAAGGAACTTCCATCCTTACGATCGTTACGCTTTGGATGTTGTTATTTTGAATGATTGCAGTTAATTTCTCACTATAATCCACCTGATCTAATTTAGGGCAGCCGATTAATGTTACCTTATTCTGAATAAAATCCTTATGAAAACTTGCATAAGCGTAAGCAGTGCAATCGGCTGCGATTAAAAGCTTTGCACCGTCAAAATATGGTGCACTGACTGGTGCAAGTTTAATCTGGACTGGCCAGTTCTGAAGTTTTGATACAGAATCTACGGTTGAAGATGATTTTACAGACTCAGGTGTTTCTGTCCGCCGAATCTGCATGATTTTAGAACCAGGACAACCGGTGTGCGTAGACATTGCCTGATTTTGAGCAATTTTCTTATTCTGAGCTTCTTTTACGGCTTCTTCATCATATGCAGGAGCTTCCCTTTCTTCAAAAGAAATGGCACCTGTAGGACATTCCGGGAGACAATCACCAAGTCCGTCACAGAAATGTTCTCTCACCAATTCTGCTTTTCCGTTAATGATGTCAATGGCACCTTCATGACAGGCATCCGCACAGGCACCGCATCCATTACATTTTTCTTTATCGATTCGAATAATCTTTCTTATCATTTTTACCTCCATTTATCGTATTTCACTTTTGTTTCTGCTAGAATCATAGTATAATAAATACAACTTGTATGTTTGATTTCCAACAGGAGGAGCGATTTTGAAAAAATATTTGCCTATTCTAAGAAACAGTCCATTCTTCAAAGGCCTTACAGATAACGAGATATTATCCATATTGCATTGTGTAAATGCAACAATAATTTCCAAAGAACGAAATTCTTATATTTTCAGAGCGGGAGATTCTACCGAGGTAATGGGACTTGTGCTGTCAGGCTGTGTTCTTGTGATTCAGGAAGATCTCTGGGGACATCGAAATATTCTGTCAAAATGCCATACCGGTGATTTCTTTGGTGAGCCATATGCAGCAAGCCCGGGAGCTGTTTTAAATATCAGTGTGATAGCAGATGAGGATTGTGAAATTATTTCCCTGAATGTCCAGAGACTCCTTGTTTCCTGCCCGACGGCATGCGAGCATCATCAGAAACTGATCCGTAACCTTGTCAGTGTCCTGGCGAATAAGATACTGATCCTGAACGATAAGATCACCCATGTCGGGAAACGAACAACCAGAGATAAACTATTGTCGTATCTGTCAGCAGAATCTATCAGACATTCGTCGTTATCTTTTGATATTCCTTTTGACCGGCAGCAGCTGGCAGATTATCTTTGTATAGATCGTGCGGCAATGTCTACAGAGATATCAAAGTTACAAAAAGAAGGCTATCTAAAAACAAATAGAAAACATTTTGAGTTGACCGTTTCTAATGACACGGATTCAGGAATAAAAATGTGACATGTGTCACAGAAAATATAGAATCGATTCAAAAGCTATTCTATAGTGCAAGAGGAGGAAGCATTAAAATGATAAATAAATTACATTTGGCAATGATTGAATTATACAGAGGAGATGCAAAGAGGATTCAACATTTTTGTAAAGTGCATAGTTATGCAAAATTGATCGCAGAAACAGAAAATGTAGATAAGGAATGCTTGTTTATCATTGAAGCAGCAGCTTTGACACATGATATTGGAATTCATTTCTGCGAAGAAAAATATGGAAACTGCAATGGAAAATTACAAGAAAAAGAAGGTCCTGCAATTGCAGAAAAGATGCTCAAAGAATTAGGCTTTGATCAAGATGTATCTGAGCGGGTCCAGTATTTGATTGCACATCATCATACATATAATAATATTGATGAAATTGATTATCAGATATTGGTAGAGGCTGATTTCCTGGTTAATATTATGGAGGATGGTTTATCGAAAGAAGCTGCTTTAAAAGCTTATGAAAGTATTTTCAAAACAACATGCGGGAAAATGATTTGCAGGGAGATGTTTGATTTTTGCAGTTGATAATCAGACGAATACTGAGACCAGCTGTGAAGATAAAGCAGCATTTAAATACGGCAAAATAAAAGTAGGATATCGAAATAAAGTTTCTTCTGAAAAATGCACTTACGGATAATGTAAATGATCGAGAAATTTATATGAAGGGTATCGATCACAGTTATTACTATGAAGGTTATTATGTGTTTAAAATGGAAAATTTGACGGACGCAAAGGATTAACTTGATTTAGCGTTAGAAAAGTGGAGGTTATTAACGGAAGTTATGATAATAAATGAAGAATGTAAAAAATGTCAGATAAAACGAAATATTAATAAATATCCTATTGATGCAACAGAAGGAAAGATAACAGAATATCAGTATAAGGTAAAGGAGATTGTAAAGAATAGTGATGGGTTATCTACACCACAGGTTGCAGAAAAAATGGATAATCTTCGTCAGGAACTTTTTGGAAATGTGATGGATTATACAGAAATCAAACAGCATTACAATCAATTAATGCTTGATCACTTTCCGTATATGAAAAATAAAGTTGATACATCTGAAAATCATTTAAAAACAGCAATACAGTATGCAATAGTTGGAAACTATATTGATTTTGGAGCTTTAGAAAATGTAAATGAAGGTGAGCTGAAAGCTCAATTAGATGAAGCAATAAATATAAATATAGATTCTAAGCTGTTGGATGTTTTTAAAAACGATTTGGTCAATGCGAAAAGGCTGGTTTATTTTACGGATAATTGCGGAGAAATTGTAACAGATAAGTTATTGATTTCAACTCTTCGCGATATTAATCCTAATTTACATATAACTGTGATTGTAAGAGGCAAACCAGTTTTAAATGATGCTACACTGGAAGATGCAAAATACATTCACATGGAAGATGTTGCACAAAAGGTACTTGGAAACGGTACCGGATTACCAGGTAATGTGGTTGGAGTAATCTCTAAGGAATCAATGGATGAGGTTGAGAATGCTGATCTGTTGATTTCTAAGGGACAGGGAAATTATGAAGGACTAAGTGGATGCGGATTAAATATTTACTATTTATTCCTGTGTAAATGTGGAATGTTTATGAGACGTTTCGGTGTCGAACAATTTACAGGAATTATGGCAAGAGAAAATAATAAAAAGTAATACTTGTGTGAAAGAGTAAATTCCACCGCCTAGTTTTGTAAATTGTTGAAAGAAATATATTGTTATATGATTACGTAAGTGATATACTTAAGCATAAGAAAACCGTGTGAAATTACAGTTTGCTTTTTGCACGGTTTTCTTTATACTAGATGGTTAGATGAAACTAACGCAATGAAAGATTATAGAATAACAGATATTAGGCAATATAATCAATAAGCTATAGAACTAATACTATACCGCTGAAGATAATTATTTTTGCCAATGAATTTTTTCGAACATATCAATGAAGAAATGCGGATGCAAGGCGAAAAAGGTACAGTGATTTGAGAAAAAGTATGAAAAATGAAGAATATAAAAAATTGTCAATTAAAGAATTTACAAAAGCAGCAGGAAGATATGAAAGTAGCCATGCTGGTATTTACGAAATGTGCAAGAAGGATTATCCGGATATTCTGGAAGAATTAGAGAAGGAGCCATTTAGAGATTTATTAGATGCAGGCTGCGGACCTGCTCCGATGATTTCTTTATTAGCAGAAAAATATCCAGACCGACATTATACAGGACTGGATCTGACTCCGGCCATGATTGAACAGGCAAAAAAGAAAAATATTTCAAATGCAACATTTGTTGTAGGAGACTGTGAGAACTTTCCTTTTGAAAATGATTCATTTGATGCAATTATTTGTTCTATGAGTTTCCATCATTATCCGAATCCACAGGCATTTTTTGACAGTGTGAAGAGATGTCTTCGCCCAAATGGAAGGTTGGTTCTTAGAGATGTGACCAGTGACAATAAAGTATTGGTATGGCTAATGAATACATTGGAAATGCCGTTGGCAAATATATGCGGACATGGAGATGTCCAGGTGCCAACAAGAGATGTGGTTATAAAATGTTGCAAAAAAGCAGGATTAAAAGTAGAAAAATTTGAAATTCGTAAAGGTATGCGAATGCATTGTGTTGTGAGAAAACCTATGGGAAAGGCGATAGGAAATGAAAGATAAGTATCTTAGGGAAACACGAATGGTTGATTTTTCTAATCCGGCAATTCAAAAACTTATTCAAAATATGAAATGGAAGGAAATGGGTGAATTTGAAAGGATTAAGGCAATCTACAACTATGTAAGAGATGATGTTTTATTTGGATATAATATTGATGACGGAATTTCAGCTTCAAAAGTACTTGCAGATGGTTATGGACAATGTAATACTAAAGGAACTTTATTCATGGCACTTTTACGTGCCTGCAATATTTCATGCAGAGTACATGGTTTTACGATTGATAAAAGATTGCAGAAAGGGGCTATGACAGGGTTTGTTTACCGTAATGCTCCAAAAAGTATTTTCCATAGCTGGGTAGAAATTAATTTCGAAAATCAGTGGTACGAACTGGAAGCTTTCATTTTGGATAAAACCTATATAAAGAAGTTACAGGAACGAAATCCGGAATGTAAAGGTGCATTTTGCGGTTATGGAGTAGCAGTCAAGGATTTCAGAAATCTCATTATTGAGTTTGATAGGAACAATACTTATATTCAGAGCGAGGGAATCAATCAGGATTTTGGTGTTTATGATTGTCCAGATGAACTGTTGAAGGAACATCATCAAGAAATTTCAGCTTTTAAAGCATTTGCTTATAGACATATTGGAAGACACCTCATGAATCGTAATGTCAGGAAGATTAGAGAACGATAGTTTTAAGCTTTTAGAATTAAAATTAAATTTGGAGGGTAATATGGCAGACAAAATACAAAATGCTTATGAAACATCAAAAAATATATATGACGATGTACTTACACAGAGAAACCTTTTTAGCAGGCTGTATATTAAGCTGTTCTGGAGTGGTACGGATGACAACGATATAGCCCGGAAAGTCTTATCGTATATTCCTGACGATTTTTCAGGAAGTCTTCTTGATGTTCCAGTTGGGACGGCTGTATTTACACAATGCAAGTGGACATCCCTGAAAAATGCGAATATTACATGTCTTGATTATAGTATGGATATGCTTGAACAAGCCGAGAGAAGATTTAATGGCTATGCACATATTAAGTGTATTCAGGGTGATGTGGGAAACTTGCAAATGGATGATGAGTCATTTGATATTGTGCTGTCTATGAATGGATTCCATGCCTTTCCCGATAAGAAAAAAGCATTTCAGGAAACATGGCGTGTTTTGAAATCAGGCGGTACTTTTATTGCCTGTTTCTATGTTAAAGGTAAATCAAAAATAACGGATTGGCTTGTGAAAAATGTTCTCGCAAAAAAGGGATGGTTTTCTCCACCGTTCCAGACGGAGGAGGAACTGAGAGCCATCCTTCAAACACTATATAAAAAGGCTGATATCCATGTTGATGGATCTATGGTATATTTTTGTTGCGAGAAGTGATACATACAAATACAACTTCCAGTTTCAATTTCTGATAACTTGCTCTTGTGTTTTCATCCCTCTATATATCTAAACGCAGGGAGGAAAAATACAGCGGGAAAAAGAAAAACATGTAAAAGAAACCGTGCGATATTATAGTCTTGCAGTGCGCACGGTTTTTTAGTAATATGTAGTTAGACAAAACTAACACATATGCGATATACAGAACATTCTAAAAAAGGACTGATTTCTATGAGAATATTGATTTATGGTGCAGGTGTGATTGGCTCCTTGTATGCGGCTTTATTAGCAGATGAAGGTTACGATACAAGTATTTATGCCAGAGGTAAAAGACTTGAGATCCTAAAAAAT
>OLHG01000536.1_pt1 | contig 26756 bp, 31 predicted proteins | sample 1605971 | NCBI WGS metagenome assembly OLHG01 (sample SAMN03283289) | human gut metagenome | biome: human-associated habitat; material: feces | host: Homo sapiens | place: Peru | collected 2012 | reverse complement strand
TTCCGCCGCTGCGGCGGCACCTTCCCCCAAGGGAAGGTCAGGAAGCTTATTTTTTCGCCGAATCAATGGATTTTCCAAACACAAAGAACCGCTGATACAGAAACTCTGTGGTGAAGTTCAGCAGCATATTGAGGATGGTCACCAGATACTCGTTCCACAGCAGCGTGGAAGCCAGGTAATTTCCCAGCCCTGTGGACAGGGGGGTGAATACGGCATAGTATGCGGCCACCTTTGCCATAGCCACCGGCACATTGGCGGCGGACTGGAAGGTGAACTTCCGGTTCAGGGTAAAGTTCCACAGCACGCTGAGAACCAGAGCAACCAGGTAGCAGGGCCAGTAGGGAAGAGCGGTGAACTCATTGAGCAGGGCAAAGGATGCCATCTCGATCACCGCCGCGCTGGCGGAGCAGAGCGTGAATTTGAGAACGCGGATGAATTCTTTCATGGGTTGCCTCTTTCTTACAAAAACTGCCCCGGAGACCCGGGGCAGAAAGTGGAAACTGCTTACTTCACAGTCACAGAGGTGACATGGGGCTGGAGGCCATTGTACCAGTACAGGAAGCCGCCCACGTCGATCTTGTCGCCGACTTTCAGGTTGGTGACGGTATTGTACACATCGGTGGTTTCGCCGCAGAGGTAGCTCTCCACGGTAAAGGTGTAGGTGCCGGTGCCGTCGGAGACGTTGAAGTACAGGTCGCAGTTGTCGCCGGCCTTACCGGAGCCGTCCCAGTTGTACAGGAAAGCGGCACCTTCGTCGTTGGCAGCTTCCACAGTCAGGTCCCGGACCTCAATCTTCTCATTCTGGCTGTCGATCAGATTGGTAGCGGCCAGGCCTCCGGTGATGTCGGTGGGAGCGGCAATATAGGAGCCGTCCAGGATTTCAAAGGTGGCATCTACGATCTCCACCTCGCCGGACCACTCGGCCTTGAAGCCGTTGACCCGGATGTGGGTGCCCTCTTTCAGCTTGTCGGCATCCTCTTCGGAGCACTCCATGTTGTACAGGAAGTAGGCGCCGTCCTCGCTCTGGGCGTAGACGGTGATCTTGTTGTCCCACCAGGACTGATGGGCCTGAACGTAGGTCTCTACGCACACGGGGGTGTCTACGGGGGCGGCCATGTACTCGGCGTAGCTCATGGACTCGGCCTCAGGCAGAACGGTCTCCACGGGAGCCTGGTCAGCAGTGGTCTCGGTGGTGGCGGGAGCCTCGGTGGTAGCAGGGGCTTCGTCCTTCTTGCCGCAGCCAGCAAAGGCGGCCAGCAGGGAGAGGGCCAGCAGCAGGGCAATGATCTTTTTCATTTTGAATCTCCTTAAGATATTCTGATTTGCGTATTCCACGCAAGGGTATTATACCGGGAAGCGGAGGAAAAATCAATGGCCGGTTGGATTATTTCTTTGTTAAGATTTCCGCTTCCGCTGCCGGAGGAAGACGGCAGCCAGTCCGGCCCAGCTGAGTCCCAGGGCCCACAGCAGCACCTTCGCCTCAGTGGGAAGGGGGCCAAGCTCCGATGTCCCCGGGGTCACGGCAATGGCATCCAGCCGGTAGAGGGCGCTGACGTTTTCGTAGATTTTCTCCAGGCCTTTGTCAGAGGTGTCCTGCTTCCGCCGCACCGCCTTGGCGGTATCCTCGATGAGCTGCCCGGCGGCCAACCGCAGGGAGGCGGAGCCGTTGAAGACGGGGGTCACGAAGGTATCCTCCAGGTGGTCCAGCAGAAGCTGAGAGGCCTGAATCTTCACATCGTAGTGGGCATCGTTATCCTCTCCGGCCCGGGACAGGTAGTCAAGATACGCGGCGCTTTCCCGGGCATCTGCGGTGACGGGCACATAGCCCTCTGTCTCGGCATAGCCCAGCTGGACATCTGTGGTCAGGAGAAACTGGGCGAAGAGCCAGGAGGCCAGGACCTCTTGGGGGTCCTCCTTGTAAAACAGACAGATAGAGGGGCCCTGGGAGATCATTTTTGGGGCATCCACATGGTACTGGGGAATGGGCAGCACGGCTGTCTCAAAGTCCACCAACGTGTCCGCGCTGATGTCCAGCAGGGGAGCGTGGGTACCTACCCAGGTGGCTCCGGCGGTGGAGTCGATGGCGAAGATGCACTGCCCGGCGTTGAAGAAGTTGGCGGGATAGCTGGAAATCTTGAAGGTGGAGAAGGCGCCGGTGGCAGTGTGCTGCGCAACTGTTTTCAGGATTTCCTTGGTGTCCTCATTCCATAGCTCTATGGTGCCGTCGGACCGGGCGTAGCCTGCTCCCTGCTGCTGCAAAGCCTGGATCATCATATTGTCTGTGGACTTGTAGATGAAGGGGATCAATACCTTCTGGCCGTTGACCTGATAGGTGCCGTCGGCGTTTTTGGCCATGGCAGCCTCGCTGACCTGCCAGACGAAGTCCCAGGTCAGGGTTTCCGGCAGAGTGAAGCCCAGCTTCTCCACGAAGTCCTTGTTGACATAGCAGGCTTCCGTGGAGCGCATGTAGGGGATAGCGACAGTCTGGCCATCAATGGTGCATTCCTTCAAATAGGTGTCTACGATTTCCTTTGGGCCGTCATACCGGAGCTTCTTTCCGCCTAATCCGAAGTTCGGGTCCGACAGAAGGCTGTCCAGGCCCACAACGGTTTTTTCACCTGTGAGATAGGTGGCAATGTGGTCCGGGTAGGTGATGCATACGTTGGGGGTGGTGTTTGTGGAGATGTTGGTGATGACGTCATTGTAGATCCGGGTGTAGTCGGTGTACAGCCGCATATTCACGGTGATGTTGGGGTAGAGCCCTTCAAAATCCCGGATGGCCTGCTCGTATACGGCGGTCTGGGCCTTGTTGGTGTCGTTTTTGGCCCAGAAGGTGACGGTGTATGGCTTGCTCTCGTCGAATTCTTCCGGGGCAGTGAAGTTTTCGGCTGCCCCGCCGGTGCCTTCTGCCAGGGTGCCGTGGCAGCCGGTGAGCAGCAGGCAGAGGATCAGCAGAAAAGAAAGTGCTTTTTTCATCCCTTGGTGCCTCCTCTGGCCACACCGGCCATGATCTTCTTCCGGAACATGAGGAACAGCAATATCAGCGGCAGAGAAATGACCACCACCGCCGCCATCATGGCCGGGATGTTCTCCCGGCCAAAGCCGTTTTCCCGGATCTCCTGGATGCCGACGGACACCAGGAAGAAGCTCTGGTCGTCGGTAATGAGCCGGGGCCATACGTAGCTGTTCCAGCATTCGATGACCTTCAGAATGGTGACGGTCACGATGGTGGGCTGGCACATGGGGATCATGACCTTCCACAGGTACTTCAGGTCCGAGGTGCCGTCCACCTTGGCGGCATAGTACAGCTCGTCCGGCACCTGGGAGAAGTTCTCTTTTAATAGGTAGATATAGAAAACCGAGGTCACCGAAGGGAGGATCAGGCCTAAGAAGGAGTTGCGCAGGTCCAGATTCGTAATGGTGACAAAGTTTGTGATGACCACCAGTTCTGTGGGGATCATCATTAAGGAGAGAAACAGGGTGAAGATCAGGTCCCGCCCGGGAAACCGCAGCCGGGAGAAAGCAAAGGCCGCCAGAACTGTCACAATGAGCATCAGCCCGGTGGTTATCACCGTGAAAATTAGGGTATTCAAGAAGTATCTGGCCAGTGGCACCTGAGAGAAGGCACTGGCATAGTTTTCCAGGGTGGGGTACAGGGTGAAGAGCTTGGGGATATACTCGCTGTTGTAGCTGCCGTAGCTCTTGACGGAGGTCAGCAGCATCCAGTAGAAGGGAAAGAGGACCAAAATGGCCCATAGGGTCAGCAGCAGACCAATAAAGAAGGTGCGGATGCGCGTTTTTCTCTTGGCAGCTGCTTCAATTTGTTCGTAATCCATGGCGGCACCTCATACATAGTGTACGTGCTTCTTGCTTACCAGCAGGTTGACGCAGGTGATGGTCAGCACAATGGCAAAGAGGAAAATGGCAGCGGCGGAGGCGTAGGAGGGGTAACCGCCGGAGCGGCCGTAGAGCATATCGTAGACGAAGCCCACCAGGGTGTTCATGCCCGCGGCGTTCAGGTCCGTGCCGAAAAGGGCCACTGCGTCGGAATAGGCCTTGAAGGCCCCGATGAAGCCGGTGATGATGAGATAAAACAGGCTGGGAGAGATCATGGGCAGGGTGATGCGCCAGAAGATCCGGCTCCGGGAGGCCCCATCGATCCGGGCGGCGCTGCGATACTGCTCATTGACGGAGGCCAGACTGCTGGTGAGGATCAGAATTTTGAAGGGCATGACGATCCACACGGTGTACAGGCACAGCACCAGCATCTTTGCCCAATAGGGCCCGGAGAGGAAGTCCACGCTGGAGATGCCGACAGCGTTCAGCAGCAGATTGATGAAGCCGTCAGAATAAGCGGTCTTTTTGAACAGGATCATGAAAACCAGGCCCACCGCCAAGGTATTCGTCACATAGGGCAGGAAGAAAACAGTCTGAAACAGATCCCGGAGCTTTTGGATGGAACTGAGGCACAGGGAAATCAGCAGGGCCAGTCCGGTGGACAGGGGCACGGTTATGACCACCAGCAAAAAGGTATTTTTCAGAGCCTGCAAAAAGTAGGGGTCCCGGAGAACATATTGGTAGTTATAGAGACCGACTCCCGTATAGGTCTGAGAAGCAAAGTTGTAATTCTCCTGGAAGGAGTAGACGAATACATCGATAAGGGGGTAGATCAGGAAGAAACCCAGGAAGAGGAAGGCGGGCAGCAGGTAGAGAAAGCCCTTGTAATTTTTCTGCTCCATGGCTTATCCTCTCAGACGCTGGCCGTCGGCACCGAAGAGCAGGACCTTGCCGGGCTTCAGACGGAAGCGGACGATATCCGGGTGACTCTGCTCAGTCCCGTCAGACTGGATAATGGCCCGAAGGGTCCCGGCCTCACAGGCACCGTTTTCGCAGACGATGCTTACATCCCGGCCCATGATCTCCACCCGGTTCAGCTTGCAGGCGAAGGGACCGCCTGCCTCGGGCAGAAAACCCTCGGGACGGATGCCCACGGTGACATCCTGGTCAGGAATGCCGGGGACGGAGAGCACATCGTCTTCCCCAATGAAGAGGCGGCCGCCCTGGACCCTGCCCCGGAACAGATTGATGGGCGGGGTGCCCAGAAACTTGGCCACAAAGAGGTTGCTGGGGTCATCGTAGACCTGCTGGGGCCTGCCCACCTGCTGGATGACGCCCTCCTTCATCACCACGATCTGGTCGGAGATGCTCATGGCCTCCTCCTGGTCGTGGGTGACGAAGACGGTGGTGATTTGGGTTTCCCGCTGGATCCGGCGGATCTCCTCCCGGGTCTGGAGCCGGAGCCGGGCATCTAGATTGGAAAGAGGCTCGTCCAGCAGCAGAACGCTGGGCATTTTGACAAGAGCGCGGGCGATGGCCACCCGCTGCTGCTGACCGCCGGAGAGCTCGCTGGGCTTCCGGTCCATGAGTCCGTCGATTTGCACCAGCCTGGCGGCTTCCAGGGCCCGGTGCTTCATTTCTTCCTTGCTGAGCCGGTCCTTCCCCTTCCGGTTTTCCAGGGGAAAGACGATGTTTTGCAGCACAGTCATATGGGGATACAGAGCATAGTTCTGAAACACCAGCCCAACGCCCCGGTTCTCTGTGGGAAGCTGGGTCACGTCCTTGTCGCCGAAGAAGATCTTGCCGCTGGTAGGCGTCTGGAGCCCGCAGATCATGTAAAGGGTCGTGCTCTTCCCGCAGCCCGAGGGGCCCAGAAGACCGATGAGCTGCCCATCCGGGATCTCCAGGGAGAAGTCCGATACGGCGGTCACCTCGCCCCCGGCCTTTTTGTTTCGGTTGGGGAATTTCTTGGTCAGATTCTGAAGGGTCACGTTCATGGTATCCCATCCTTTTTTCGTTATGGTGCCATTATATGCCTAGAAATGGATGAATGCAAGGAAAAAGTTCCCTCTGCCGGGAAAAGGCAGAGGGAACTCTTTAAAATAGGAACAACCGGGAGAATAGATCAGGCGATGAGCTTAGCAATGAGGCCTTCCACAATGCCCCACAGAGAGAAGTCCTGGCCGCCGTAGACCAGCATCCAACTCTGGATGGTATTGTTGAAGAAGTAGGCACCGAAGCCTACCAGCAGCACCATCACGATGCCGTTGATGATGGAGGCCACGATGCAGCCCCGGACACCGCCGTAGGCATTGGCAACGATGGCTGCGCAGCCGCCTTCAAAGAAGCAGGTGAAGGCCAGAGGAATGACCACGGTGGGGAATACGTTCAGTGCGGTGCAGACCAGGATGGTCACGATGGAAGCGGCCAGGCCGCAGATGAAGCCAATGATCAGGGCGTTGGGAGCAACGTTGAAAATCACGGGGCAGTCCAGAGCGGGGATAGCACCGGGAACGACCTTGGTGGCGATGCCCTGGAAGGCGGGCACGATCTCGGCAATCAGCATCCGGACACCCAGCAGCATGACGGTGACGCCCATACCGAAGGTGACGGTCTTGGTGAAGTAATAGGTGAAAGCACGGTCGTAGCCCAGGATCTCGGCGGGATTATAGCCGTTGATCCGCAGCAGCAGAGCCATCACGAGGTAAGTAAAGAGGATGACGATAGAGCCGGTGATGGAGACCTCCCGCAGGAAGTTCAGACCCTTGGGGAAGTTCAGGTCCTCAGTGGACTTTTTGGGGTCGCCAACAGCCTTGGCAACACCGGCGGCAATCAAAGACAGGGTGGTGGTGGGGTGAGCGATGGAGAAGGAATCCGTTCCGGTAACCTTCTTCACAAGAGGCCGCATCAGGTTGGGGGCCACAATCATGTAGATTGCGGTGAAGAGTGCGGCCAGGATAATCAGCTTGCCGCCGGTAAGGCCTGCGTCTACGCCAGCGGCGATGAAGACGTAGGGGAACCAGTAAAGCATATGGCCGGTGAGGAACACGGTCTTAAACTTTGTAAACCGGGCAAATAGCAGGTTGATGGCAAAACCGATGATCATAACGATACCGATCTCCGTGCCATACTGGCCGCCAATGTCTACGGAGGTGGAGGCTACAGCCTTGGGCATGATGGTGGAGAAAGCGGTGCCCACATCGGTAACGGTGCCGGAGACAATGCTGACACCCTGATTCAGAACGAAGTAGCCAATGGCAGTCATAAAAGTACCACGAATGACTTCGGAGGCGGATTTTTTCTGAAGGAGCAGGCCTACAAGAGCAATCAGGGAAATAAAGATAGCGCCTTGTCCGAAGATCTCTTTGACGATAAAATCGAGAACAGCGTTCATACAATACCCTCCTATGAAATTCTTCTATTTTCTTTTACTTTTTCAGCGAATCAAAGTAAGCCAGAACCTTCTGCTCCACTTCCTTGTCATCCATAAAGTTGTTGACAATGACAATGGGTACAGAAGCCCGGTCTTTGATCCGCTCACCCAGCTCAGCGGAAATAAAGATGACATCGCAGTCAGCAGAGCAGCAAGTACCCACATCTCCACAGAAGGTGCGGGCCTTCAGGCCGTGAGCGCTCAGTACGTTGTCGATTTTGATCCGCAGAAACAGTGACGAGCCGCAGCCGAAGCCACAGACAGCTTGAATCTTAGGTTCTCCCATAGTTTGTTCCTCATTTCCTTATTTTATTGAATGCCCGAAGACAATCATCTACAAATTATTCTGGATCAGCTGTTCAAAATCCGGTCCATTTCGTCTACACTGGCGGCGTTTGTCAGCTTTTCCATAACGCCATCGTTGCTCAAAGCCTCCGCTACCGCGGACAGGGCCCGGACATGACTCTCTCGGTCAGTGCAGGCGACACATAGAATCAGACGGACAGGATCGTTTGGGCTGCCAAAGGATACAGGCTGTGCCAATGTGACCAGGGCCAGGTCTTCTTTATGTACGGCGGCGGAAGGGGCGGCGTGAGCAATGGCAAAGCCTGGCATGATGACGATATAGGGCCCTAGGTCCTCCACGGCTTTTACCATGGATTCGGTGTATGCGTGCTCAATGCTTCCGGCCTCTTCCAGAACGGCACCGGAGAGACGGATGGCATCTGCCCAGTCTTTGGCCTTCAGGCCGACACGCATGTTTTCTTTTGCGATGATGCTGCCCATGGGGAACATCCTCCTTATAAAAAGCGTTGATCACCGGCAGAGGGACGCAAAACAACAAGCAATACGCCCACTGTTCATTGGTTATTCACAGTATACCACTTGTTTTATCTTTTTTCAAGAGGAATGTGCATTTTTCTGGAAAGAAAATCTGAGACCAGCAGATTCTTATTGAAATTGCTTGCAGGATATGCTATACTTGCAGAAAGATGAGGGCAAATTGACGGTACCACTTGTTATATCAATGGACGGAGGAAAGAATCTTGTGGAAGATGCGCGGAGCAGAAAACCCAAATACACACAACTGGTGCGGCAGCTGGAGCGGCTGATCGGAGAGATAGCTGGCAAAGAGGATACGTGTCTCCCGTCTGAGCGGGAGCTTTGCGAAAAATACGCGGTAAGCCGTATTACGGTGCGCCGTGCCCTCTCCGAGCTGGAAGAGGCTGGGCAGATTTATCGCGTTCAGGGCAAGGGAGCCTTTGTCAAAAGCCAGAAGCTCTCTACGAAGCTCTCAGCGCTGACGAGCTTGACGGAAGATATGCGGGAACTCAATGTGCCTTGCGGCTCTAGAATATTGGCCCTGGAGACGATTCCCGCGGGAAGCAAGGTCGCAAAAAAACTACATATCGATGAAAATACGCCTGTGGTGATGTTGAAGCGGCTTCGCCTGGCGGGGGACAGTCCTTTGGCCATTGAGACCTGTTATTTGCACCCCAGGGTGGGACCTACAGTGTGCCAGTATATTGCCGATGATGTGTCCTTGTATGCCGTCCTTTGGGAGAAGTGCGGTGTTTGCCCGGTATATGCCGAGCAGAGTCTGGAAATTGGGCTCTTGCAGCCCTGGGAGCAGCGGATGCTTGGAGAGAATGCTCCTGTATATGCCATGTTCACGACCCGGCAGGCTTTTGACGCGGAGCACAGCCCTATTGAGTATGTGGAAGGCAAATACCGGGCAGACCGGTATTCCTATCACATCAGTATGACAAGTCAGCATATTTCCGCCCGGCAGAAGAACTGACCGGTAGAAACACAAATGAGTGGAGGAGAAAACATGTACTATCAGATGTATCGGAAAAATGTCAGTGATACCCTGGATGCCATTTTTGAGACCCAAGAGCAGAAGCTCCATGAGGCTGGAATGGTTCTGGCGCAGGTGCTGGAAGGGGATGGGCTTCTATATGTCTTTGGCTGCGGACATTCCCACATGCTGGCGGAGGAACTTTTCTACCGGGCGGGGGGACTTGCTCCCGTGTACCCCATTTTTGAGACGGCGGCCATGCTTCATGAGGGTGCGGCCAAATCCAGCCAGATTGAGCGTATGAGCGGTTACGCCCAGCATGTCATTGCCCGCTATCCCATCGGCCCCAAAGACTGCTTGCTGATCGCCTCTACATCAGGCATTAATCCATTTGGCATGGAGATGGCGGAATTGGCCAGGGAACGGGGAGCCAAGGTTATCGGCATTTCTTCCTTGGCCTATCTGGTGGAGCCATCCCGGCAGAAGGATGGGAAGCATCTGCCGGATTTCTGCGATATCTGCATTGATAACCATGTCCCTCTGGGAGATGCCACCATCGCCGTCTGTGCTGATGGAACCAAGGCGGGCCCCGTGTCCACCATCGCTACCCTGGCCATTGCAAATTCTATTGTTTTGGACGCCTGCGAGATCCTAAAGTCCCACGGTGTGGAGCCCAAGGTTTTCCACAGCGGCAACTGCCCTGGCGCTGACAGCTATAACGCAGCTTTGCTGGAAGAGTATATGCCCAGAGTCCGCCATCTATAAAATATATAAGGAGAAAAGGAATATGAAAGAAGTACAGTTGACCGTCACCAATCCCAACGGCATCCATGCTCGCCCCGCATCCTTCTTTGTGAACGAAGCCAAAAAGTTCCAGAGCAAGGTTATTGTGGAGAACATGGGCTCTGGCAAGAGCAAGGATGCCAAATCCATTCTGGGCGTTATGAGCCTTGCCATGACCAAGGGTACCCAGATCCGCATTACTGCCGAGGGGGACGACGAGGATGCCGCCATCGAGGCCATGAAGACCCTGGTGGAATCCGGCTGCGGGGAATAAGAAGCATACGATCACGGACCGGCTGATAAGAAGGCCGGTCCGTGCTTTTTTACCCCTAAATCAGCAATATGAACAAAATATACCTTATTAAATCGTGCAATATTATACAAACTGTTATATATTTTCTCCGGAAAGGTTGTGTTTTGTGGGATTTACTTTTTAAGGATGCATGATAAAATAATTCCAGAAACCACCGGAAACGGACGGGAACAAGAATAATTAGGAGGCAATATTATGAAAAACACCAGAAAATGGATCAGCGGCTCACTTTGCGCAGCCCTTGTGCTTTCTATGGGTCTTCTGTCCGGCTGTGGTCAGAAGACCCAGCAGTCCCAGACGCCGGCTGCTGCCTCGGGGGATCAGACCCTGATCGTCTATACTGCCAGAAGTGAGAGCCTGAACAATGCCGTTATCGAGAATTTTGAAGCGGACACCGGCATCCATGTAGAGGTGGTCACCGGCGGAACCGGTGAAGTGCTGAAGCGTGTGAAGTCTGAGGCTGCCAATCCCCAGGGGGATATCTGCTGGGCAGCAGACGAGGCTATGCTGAAGGACTACGCCGACTGCTTCGAGCCCTATGTGTCCCCGGAAGACGCCAACATGATGGAGGGCTATAAGAACGTTACCGGCTACTCCTCTCCCGCCTTCTGTGACCCCACTGTGTTCATCGTCAATACGGATCTGGCCGGAGACATTCAGATCAACGGCTTTGCGGATCTTCTGAACCCTGCGCTGAAGGGCAAGATCGCCGCCGGTGATCCTGTCAACTCCAGCTCCGCCTTCCAGTGCCTGATTGCCGGCCTCTACGATATGGGCAGCGGGGACCCCATGAGCGATGCCGCCTGGGACTGGGCCTCCGGCCTGGTCAAGAATCTGGACGGCGTCAGCCTGAACAGCTCTTCTCAGGTCTACAAAGGCGTGGCTGAGGGCGAGTATGTGGTGGGCCTGACCTGGGAGGATCCGGCTGCCGCCTATGTCCGGGATGGCGTGGCTGTGAAGGTCGTATTCCCTGAGGAAGGTGCTTTGATGTCCGGCCAGTGCGTGTCCATCATCAAGGGCGCGCCTCACATGGAAAACGCCAAGAAGTTTGTGGACTATATGCTGGGTGAAAAGTGCCAGAGCTACGTAGGCCAGAACCTGACCGTCCGTCCTCTGCGCCAGGATGCCAAGCTGAACGACAGCCTGACCCCCTGGGACCAGATCAACCGTCTGACCTCTTACGACGGTGTATGGGTGGCGGCGAACAAGAGCGCTGTTACCGAGAAATATACCGAGTGCCTGGAAAACGCCGGTTAAATTGATGATGTAGCTGTCATTGCGAACCAGTGACCCATGTCACTGGTGTGGCAATCCCTCGGTTGAAGGAACCAGCCTGAAAATCTGAGGGATTGCCACGACAGTGTGCGCACTGTCTCGCAATGACTTTTCTATTATTGGAAACCTTGCGAAACAATGAAAAGAAAGGTGATTGAGAGAATATGGGCGCAACCATTACCATAGAAAATGCAGTCAAGCGGTATGGCAAGGAAACCATCATCAATGGGCTGTCTCTGGAGATCAAGCCCGGAGAATTCTTCACTCTGCTGGGACCCTCCGGCTGCGGCAAGACCACACTGCTGCGGATGATCATCGGCTTCAATTCCATTGAGGGCGGCACCTTTAAGATCAATGATCGAGTGATCAACAACATTCCCACCAACAAGCGGAATATTGGCATGGTCTTTCAGAACTATGCCGTGTTTCCCCATATGAACGTTTTCGACAACGTGGCCTTCGGACTGAAAAACCGGAAACTGCCCAAGGAGGAAATCGAAAAGAAGGTCAATGACATTCTGAAAATCGTAAAAATAGACCACCTGAAGGACCGTATGCCCGCCAACCTCTCCGGCGGCCAGCAGCAGCGGGTGGCCCTGGCCCGGGCCATTGTCATTGAGCCGGAGGTGCTGCTGATGGACGAGCCCCTTTCCAATCTGGACGCCAAGCTCCGGGTAGAGATGCGCAACGCCATCAAAAGGATCCAGCGGCAGTTCGGCATTACCACGGTATATGTGACCCACGATCAGGAGGAGGCTCTGGCCGTTTCCGACCGGATCGCCGTCATGAACGGCGGTGTGATCCAGCAGATCGACGCGCCCCACCGGATCTATCAGCGGCCTACCAACCGGTTCGTCTCCAACTTCATCGGCCTGTCCAACTTCCTGGAGGCAGCGGTCAGCCGGAAAGACGGCAAAACGGAGCTGATTTTTAAGGACGGTGGCTACCGGGTGCCTATGGCCCACCTGAGCGGCGATGCCAAGGACGGGGAGACCGTGCTGGCGGCGGTCCGGCCGGAGGAATTCCTGTTTGGCGAAGCCGGAGGAGAAGGCATTCCCGCCAAGGTCCGCAGCTGCGTCTTCCTGGGCAACGGCACCCACTATTTCCTGACCCTCCCATCCGGACAGGAAATCGAGGCCATCCGGGATAGCGACGAGTGGACCAACATTCCCGACGGAACGGCGGTGACCCTGCGGGTCAAGCCCAATAGGATCAACGTGTTCACCGCTGACGGGGACAAGGCTCTGGTCATTCGGGAGGAATTGCTATGAGATACGCTGGAGAGAAGCGCTTCAATGTCTGGACGGCTCTGACGCTGATACTGCTGGCGCTGTTTCTGGCGTTTGTCATCTATCCCATCGGCATGCTGCTGATCAAGAGCCTGTTCACAGACGGGAAAGTGGACTTGAGCTATTTTGTCAAATTTTTCACCAAGAAATATTACTGGGGATCCCTGGTAAACAGCTTTAAGGTCACTGTGGTATCCACCCTGGTGGCGGCCCTCATCGGCGTGCCCATGGCCTATATGCTGCGCAGCGTCCGTATCCCCGGTTCGGGCCTTATCAATATTCTCATTGTTATTTCTTACCTGTCGCCTCCTTTCATCGGGGCCTATTCCTGGATCCAGCTGCTGGGCAGAAACGGCTTCTTTACGAAGATCCTGAATTCCCTGCTCGGGGTGAAGCTGAATGGCATCTACGGCTTTGCCGGCATTGTGCTGGTATTCTCGCTTCAGTCTTTTCCGCTCATTTATATGTATGTGTCCGGCGCAATGAAGAATCTGGACAATTCTCTCAACGAGGCGGCGGAGAGCCTGGGCTGCAATGTGTTCCAGCGGGTCACCAAGATCATTTTTCCCTTGGTCATGCCCTCTTTGCTGGCGGGCTCCCTGCTGGTGTTCATGCGGGTCTTCTCCGACTTCGGCACCCCAATGATCATCGGTGAGGGCTACAAGACCTTCCCGGTCATGCTCTATACCCAGTTTATGGGCGAGGTCGGCACCAACGATGGCTTTGCCGCCACCATGTGCCTCATTGTCATTGTCATCGCTCTGATGTTCTTCTTTATCCAGCAGCTGCTGGGCAGGAAGTTCTCCTACTCCATGACGGCCCTGAAGCCCATGGAGCCGGGGACAGCCAAAGGCTGGCGAAAGGTATGCGTGTATCTTGCGGTGTATCTCATTGCCCTTGTGGCGGCGCTGCCTCAGATCACCGTGCTGGTCACCTCCTTCATCGGCACCATCAACGGGTCCCTCTTTACAGGAGAATTCACCCTTGACAACTACCGGAATATTTTCGCCAAGGGCAACACGGTTGCCATTACCAATAGCTATCTGTTCGGCTTGACGGCCATTGTGATCGTTGTGGTCTGCGGCATCCTCATCTCCTACCTCAGCGTCCGCAAGCGCAACGCGCTGACATCGATCCTGGATGTGCTGACCATGTTCCCCTACATCATCCCCGGATCCGTGCTGGGCATTTCCTTCCTCTACGCCTTCAATGGCCCGCCCTTCCTGCTGGGCGGTACGGCACTGATCATCATCATCTCCCTGTCCATCCGGAGAATGCCCTATACCATCCGGTCCAGTACGGCCATCATCGGCCAGATCAGCCCCAGCATCGAGGAGGCCTCCATCTCCCTGGGTGCTTCCCAGATGAAAACCTTCTTACAGGTGACCATCCCCATGATGCTCCCCGGCGTTCTTTCCGGCGCCATTATGAGCTGGATCACCCTGATCAGCGAGCTGAGCTCCTCTGTGATTCTCTACACCAGCAAGACCATGACGCTGACAGTTGCCATCTATTCGGAGGTCATCCGCAGCAACTTCGGCAATGCCGCGGCCTACTCCACCATTCTGACCCTGAGCTCCATCGTGTCCCTGCTGCTGTTCTTCAAGCTCTCGGGCAAGAAGGATCTGAGTGTTTAATTCCCTGCCCTCTCCTGCTTGGAGAGGGCTTTTGGCCTGTACGAAGCAGGAAAAACGTGCTAAACTGATATTAGAAAACGAGTTCGGAGGAAAAGCCATGGCGCGTGTGAAATTCCAGGACCGGCTGCAGCGGTCCTTTTTGGGCTATGCCGCATTGATCGTGGCGGTGATCGTGGCGCTGTATCTGGGAGGCTTCCTGCTGAACGCCTACACCGTGGTCATCCGGGGGTGCCGCCAGGGAAGCCGGGAGGCAGAGGCGTTTTTGTCTGCGCAATTGGAAAGCTATACCGGCGGGATGGAGACGCTGGCAAAGCAGCCGGAGCTTCTGGCCGCGGCTGGCGGCAGCCAGGAACGCAGGACCGATGCAAACCGCCTCCTTTACGACTTCGCCAACCGCCAGACGTTGCGGTCCTACTTCCTGCTGCTGAGCCCTGAGGCCAAAATCGTCTGCTCCAATTTTAGCCTCAGCAACCAGAAGATCATGGAGGAGTCCGCGTTTCTGGGCCGGGTCCTGTCCCGGGCGCAGAAGGGACAGGTGCTGGGCAGTGTCTTCACGGCTCCGGTGAACAGCGACCAGGACTGTGCCTATTCTCTTTGCCTCCGTCTGGAGGAGGGAGGATACCTGATGTTCAATCTGCGGCAGCAGAGCTTTCGGGAGAATTTCTCCGGCATGGAGTTTCTGCTGACGGATAGCTATGACAACGTGATCTACACCACCCTGAAGCTGCCGGAGGACCCTCAGGACAAGCTGCCCAGTGGAAAATTCACCCTGGATCCTTCCAAAATCGGGGTGGCAGCCATAGAGGGAAGCCGCTATTATGTCAGCGGGGTGACGGTGGAGCCTCAGAGGCTGCGCCTGCATACGCTTACCTGCCTGGATATCCACCTGCAAATGCTTGGCTACGGCTTGGCGGTGTTTGCTGGACTTCTGGCGGTGCTGTGGTTTATTATCCGGGCTATGACCAGGGCCTTCTCCGAGCAGAATGCTCTGGAGCTCAGCGAACTGAAGACTGCCGTAGAGCAGCTGGAGCAGGCGCAGGGCCCCCTGGAGCTGCCGGAGCAGTGCTCCGAGGAGACCCAGGAGCTCTATACCCATTTTCGGAAGCTGATCAGAGACAATAACGAGCTCATCGACCTGCGCAGACGGATGGAGATCAAGCACCTGGAGTCTCAGTTCAATCCTCACTTTGTTTTCAACGTCATGGAAACCATCCGTTTTCAGATGGAGCAAGACCCCAAGGAAGCTTCCCGGATGCTTCGGTCCTTTGCCTCCCTGATGCGCTACAGCATCCACTATGGGGATACCAAGGTGCCACTGGAAACCGATGTAGAGTATGTCAACGACTATCTCCTGCTGCAAAAGGCCAGATACAACAACTGCCTTCACTACGAGTTCCACATTCCCGAGGAGCTGCTGGACTGCCGGGTTCCGAAGCTGCTGTTGCAGCCCGTGATCGAAAACAGCATTAAGCACGGCTACCAGGCGGGGAAGATCCTGAATATCTCCATCCGGGCGGAAGAATGTGGGGACGATCTGCGCTTTACCGTAGAGGATGATGGCCGGGGCATGGAGCCGGAGCGGCTGGAGGCGGTGATGAAGTGCCTGGATCGGGAGCCGGAGGAGGTGCTGGCGGAGCACGTGGGGCTTTACAATGTCCAGAAGGTGGTCCGCCTGACCTATGGTCCGGCTTATGGACTGGAAATTCGCAGCCGCTTTGAGAGCGGGACAGCGGTCACATTGAAGATCCCTTATGAAATGGAGGAATAGCATGCGCAAGGTTCTACTGGTGGAGGATGAGAATCTGATCCGCCGCGGACTTCTCTATAAGGTCGATTGGTCACAGGTGAATTGCGCCATTGCCGGTGAGGCCGCTACCGGGGAGGAGGGACTGGAAAAGATCCGGTCCCTTCATCCGGATATCGTGATCACCGACATCCGGATGCCGGATATGGACGGCCTGGAAATGCTCCGCTTGGGGCGGCAGGAGTGCCGATTCTCCGCCGTGATTCTTTCCGGCTACAGTGAGTTTGCCTATGCCCGTGAGGCCATTCATCTGGGGGTGGTGGAGTATCTTCTGAAGCCTGTGGACATTGGAGAACTGAAAAGCTGCCTGCTGCGCATCGGTCAGGAGCAGGTTCCCCAGGCACCGGTTCCGGAAACGCTGCCGGAGGCAGAGCCTTCCGCGGCGAAGAACAAATATGTAGCCATTATGCTGACCTATATCCGGGAGCACTATGCCGAGCCCATCTCCCTGACAGACCTGAGCCAGGAGCTGAATATCTCCTGCACCCATCTGAATGCCAAGTTCAAAGAAGAAATGGGGGACACCTTCCATAGTTTTTTGAACCGCTACCGCATCCGTCGGGCAATGGAGCTGCAAAATGAAGGAAGGTACAAGCTGCTGGAAATTGCGGAAATGGTGGGATTCTCTGACTATAAGTATTTTAACCGGGTGTTCAAAAAGCACACCGGGTTCTCTCCCAATGTTCTTGACCGTGGCTGGGAGGGGGAGTATAATAGGCCCAACGGCCCGGGAGAGGGCGGCACGGCAAAGCCGTGACGGGTTTGGGGCAGATTCGCGTCGCCCACCGCCGGGGCGGTCCCCCTTCCCCCAGGGGAAGGCAGGAGAGGAGAGAAATATGATCCACTTTACAGAAATTACCGACTTCCAGGCTCCGGAACTGGATGTCTATGCCCGGCTGACCGAGGCCCAACTGCTGAATCGCTTTGAGCCCAAAAAGGGCATGTTCATTGCCGAAAGCCCCAAGGTCATTGAGCGTGCCCTGGATGCCGGATGTGTGCCTGTGTCTCTGCTGGTGGAGAGAAGCCATTGCAACGAGGAGGCACAGCGGGCCATTGCCCGCTGCGGGGATGTTCCCGTCTATACCGCGGAAATGGATATCCTTACCAGGCTTACCGGCTTCCAGCTGACCCGTGGCATGCTCTGTGCCATGCTCCGGCCTCAAAGGCCCAGTGTAGAAAGCATTCTGGCTTCCTGCCGCCGGGTGACGGTGCTGGAAAATGTTATGAACCCCACCAATGTAGGGGCCATCTTTCGGTCCGCTGCCGCGCTGGGAATGGACGCAGTGCTGCTGACCTCCGGCTGTACGGATCCCCTTTACCGCCGCAGCGCCCGGGTGAGCATGGGCACCGTGTTTCAGGTGCCCTGGGCCTTTGTGGGGGAGGATTGGCAGAAGGAGCTGCGGGACCAGGGCTTCGCCACGGCGGCTATGGCCTTGGCGGAGAATTCCCTGTCCATTGACGACCCCATTCTTCGCCGTCAGGAGAAATTGGCGGTGGTTCTGGGCACCGAGGGAGACGGCCTGGCAAAGAGCACCATTGCCGCTTGCGACTACACGGTAAAGATCCCCATGTACCACGGGGTGGACTCCCTGAATGTGGCGGCAGCCAGCGCCGTGGCCTTCTGGGAGCTGCGGGCGAGGTGAAGGGAATGAAAGCGGACTGCCACATTCACATGGTCCTGGACGGGGAAAACTGGAAAGAGGCCATTGCCCGGCATAAGGATAAGGTAGATGGCGATTTTATCCGGAAGACCCTGAAAAACTATCAAAAACTTGGATTTTCTTACCTTCGGGACGGCGGTGACAAATGGGGCGTGGGTCTGAAGGCCCGGGAAATGGCCAAGGAATTCGGCATCACCTACAAAACCCCCTGTGCGCCCCTGTGTAAGGCTGGGCACTACGGGGGCTTTATTGGGAAAAAGTATGATTCCATCCACAGTTTTCGGGAACTTGTGGAAAAAAACCGAAATCAGGGGGCGGATTTCATCAAGCTGATGATCTCCGGCCTGATGGATTTTGACCGGTTCGGTGTCCTGACAGAGCCTGGGGAAGACCCGGATGACATCCGCCAGGCCATTCATATTGCCCACGCCGAGGGCTTTTCCGTTATGGCCCACGCCAACGGGGCAGAGACGGTGATTGCCGCCTGTGAGGAAAAAGTAGACTCCATCGAGCATGGAGCCTATTTGAATGAGGAGGCCCTTTGCGCTATGGCGGAGGCCGGTACGGTCTGGGTGCCTACCCTGTCCACCATCGGCAATCTGCGTGGAAAGGGACGGTTCCGGGAGGAGGAAGTGGAAAAAATTTTGGAAAGTGCCATGAAAAATGTCCGTCGGTTTGCCGCCCTGGGGGGACTCATCGCCCCGGGCACCGATGCCGGAGCCTGGGCGGTGCCCCATGGAAGCCTGACGGAGTACGCCCTGCTGCTGGAGGCCCTGGGAGAAGACACAGATGCCCTCCTGGAAAAGGGCATCACGGTGATTCGGGAGAAATTCTAATGCACGGTTATTTATCGGACCCCGCCACAAGGCTGATCCGTGCCCGGCGGAAAACCCTCTCCATTCGCATTACGCAGGAAGGAAATCTGGAGATCCGGGCCCCACTGGGGATGCCCAAGGGGGAAATCGAGGCCTTTTTAAAGGAAAAAGCCCAGTGGATCGAGACCCACCGGGCTAAGGTATTGGCGGAATACGCCCAAGGGCAGGAAGCCCCCTTGGGTGAAGAAGAAATTCTGACCTTGGCGGAACAGATGCGCCAGCGTTTGCCGGAAAAGCTGAACCGTCACGCGGCTTCTATGGGTGTCACCTTCGGTCGGGTCACCATCCGCTGCCAGCAGACCCGCTGGGGCAGCTGCTCCAGCCGGGGAAATCTGAACTTCAACTGCCTGCTGATGCTGGCGCCGGAGGAGGTTCTGGACTATGTGGTGGTCCATGAGCTGGCCCACCGGAAGCAGATGAATCATTCGGCGCTGTTTTGGCAGGAGGTTGCCCGGGAGTGTCCGAATTACAAAAAGTCCCTGCGCTGGCTGAAGGACAGGGGCGGTGCGCTGCTGTCCCGGGCCAGAGCAGGGAAAGATTAAGCGGTTTCCTCGGTCTCCTCAGGCAGCTCCTTGCTGCACTCCACCACGACCTTTTTCCGGGGAGACAGCAGCAGCCCCAGGTTGAGGCCCCACAGGAACAGGTTCAGTCCCATGAGCAGCAGCTCCCGCTTACGGACAAAGGCATGGCCGTCCAGGCTCTTCCAGAAATCGACGATTTTTTTCATAGAGATACCTCCTTGGCTTTTTTTCTCAGTATACCAATCCGATTTTTAGAAGTCAAGGCGGAAATTGTGACGAAGATACAAATCTCCTCTTGCAATTGGGGCAAATATTCGGTATACTATCCAATATCCTTTCTGTAGCAGCCTCTGCTGCTGTGGGGAAGGGTGAATATTGCTTTGTAAGGAACAGCATACTATGAGCGTACACGAATCGGGAGAAATGTACCTGGAGGCCATTCTGGTCCTGGGAAAAAGCGGAAATCTGGTCCGCAGTGTGGATGTGGGGGAGTATCTGGGCTATTCCAAGCCCAGCGTGTCCCGGGCCATGGGCATTCTGCGGAAAGAAAACTATATCACCGTCCAGAAAAACGGCGGCCTGGTGCTGACGGAAAAGGGGCGGACTCTGGCAGAGACCATCTATGAGCGGCATACCATTCTATCCTCCATGCTTGTCCGCCTGGGGGTTTCTCCGGAGACGGCGGGGGCGGATGCCTGCCGGATGGAGCACGTCATCAGTGACGAGTCCTTCCAGGCCATCAAGCGCCACGCATCCAAACTGTAAGGAGAGGCTATGGGCAATTGTGCATCCTGCGGGGGCTGCTCAGGAGGCTGCCCGGGCTGCGGCGGCTGTGACCGGAGCCTGAGCCTGACGGCGGAGGAAGTGGCCTTTTTGAAGCGCCTGGGAGAGGTCCCTTTTTTGCCTGTGGGCAGGAAACGGGAGGATATGGTCCCTATTTTTCTGGAGGACGGGGAGGAGCAGCAGGACCTCAATTCCCTGGTGCTCCAATGCCTGGAAAAGAAGAATCTGGTATCCCTGGACTATGACCAGCCCCTGAAAGGCTTCCGGGAGCCCTGGTATCTCCGCTGTCCCATAAGGGGCAGTGTGGCCCTGACCAACCGGGGCCAGCAGGTGCTGGAAGTTCTGGACTACCAGGGCTTGCTATAAATACAGCTTATATCAGACCCTAACGAATACCGATACCCTGATCCCTTGACAAATGGCTGCTTTGCGAGTATGATGTCCCCAACAAGAGCAAGGCAAGGTTGTAACGCGGATCCTTTCCGCCCTTGTGCATAAGCACAAGGGCGTTTTCTTATCATAAGGAGGAATCTCATTGGCGGCAATTATTGAACTGAAATCCCTGTATAAGACCTTTGGAGCCGGGGAGAATCAGGTAAACGCACTGAAAAACGTGTCCGTTTCTGTAGAAAAGGGCGATATTTTCGGAATCATCGGCCTCAGCGGCGCAGGCAAGAGCACCTTGGTGCGCTGCATCAATCTGCTGGAGCGGCCGGACCGGGGCAGCGTCCTTTTCGACGGCCAGGACCTGATGGAACTGAAGGAAAAGGAGCTTCGGGCCCAGAGAAGAAAGATCTCCATGATTTTCCAGAGCTTCAATCTTCTGGAGCAGCGGACGGCGCTGGACAACATCTGCTTCCCTATGGAGCTTACCGGGGTGCCGAAAAAACAGGCCCGGGCCAAGGCCAGGGAGCTGCTGGAGACCGTAGGCCTCCCCGACAAGGCGGAGAGCTACCCGGTGCAGCTCTCCGGCGGCCAGAAGCAGCGCATTGCCATTGCCAGAGCCCTGGCCTCCGACCCGGAGGTGCTGCTGTGCGACGAGGCCACTTCTGCCCTGGACCCCAAGACCACCGGCCAGATTTTGAGCCTGCTGCAAAAGATCAACCGGGAGCGGGGCATTACCGTCATCATCATCACCCATCAGATGTCCGTCATCGAGCAGATCTGCAACCGGGTGGCGATTCTGGATTCCGGTGAGGTATCGGAGATCGGCACCGTGGAGTCCGTTTTCTCCAACCCCAGATCCAAGGCCGGCCGTCGGCTGGTGAGCCCCGCCGTGGCGGAGCCGGCCCTGACCTGGGATATCCCTGTGGCCCGGATCGCCTTCAACGGCGGCGCTTCTGAGGAGCCGGTATTTGCCGAGCTGATCCAGAAGACCGGGGCATCCCTGTCCATTCTGGGTGCCGCGACCCGAAATGTGGACGGCAAGGCCTTCGGTACCATGCTGGTGAGCCTGCCTCGGGACGAGGGCAAGAAGCGAGAGATCCTGGAATTCCTGAACGGCTGCCAGGGTGTCAGCGCGGAGGAGGTAAAAGAGCATGTTTGATTTGTTTTCCGATGCGGCGAAGGTCGCACAGCAGATGGAGATCATCTCCAGTGAATACGGCTTCGCCCTGTGGGAGACCCTGTATTCCCTGGCGCTGGAGGTCCTCTTTGCCTATGTCATCGGCCTTCCCTTAGGGGTGCTGCTGGTCACCGGAGAGAAAGAGGGGGTGCGGCCTTTGCCCAAGTGGCTGATGGCAGTGCTGAACGGCATTGTCAACCTGCTGCGAAGCGTTCCCTTCCTGATCCTCATGATCATCGCGCTGCCTCTGTCCAAGGTCATTGTGGGCACCAAGGTGGGCACGGCGGCAACCATTCCGCCTATGGTCATTGCGGCATTTCCTCTGGTTGCCCGGATGGTGGAGTCCTCCCTGCGGGAGGTGGACCAGGGGGTGGTGGAGGCGGCCCAGTCCATGGGGGCCAGTGCCTTCCAAGTCGTCACCAAGGTCCTGCTCCCCGAGGCCATGCCCAGCCTGATTTCCGGCGGCACCATCACGGTAGCCACCATCCTTGGCTACGGCGCAATGGCCGGTATCATCGGCGGCGGCGGCCTGGGCAAGATGGCCATCAACTACGGCTACTATAACTTTAAGTTCATCGTCATGTGGGCGGCAGTCATCGGCCTCATTGTCCTGGTCCAGATTTTCCAGTCCCTGGGAACCCGGATCGCGACGAAGTGCGATAAGCGGCTCCGGAATAAGAACTAAAACCCTTCCCCCAGGGGAAGGGAAAGAGATTTCTGCGGATACTTCCGTTGAAATAAATCCTATGTAATAAGGAGAAAAAGAAAATGAAAAAGACCATTGCAATTGTTTTGACCCTGGCTCTGTGCCTGGGTGCTCTCGCCGGCTGCGGCAGCAAGAAGGACTCCGCTGACAAGACCATCACGGTAGCCGCTTCCCCCACGCCCCACGCCGAGATCCTGAAGGTCGCCGGTGAGGTTCTGGCCAAGGACGGCTGGACCCTGAAGGTCACCGAGTATGCCGACTACGTCGTCCCCAACAACGTGGTGGAGGATGGCGAGTGCGATGCCAACTACTTCCAGCATCAGCCCTATCTGGACACCTTCAACAAGGAGAACAACACCCACCTGGTGAGCGTTGCCGCCATCCACTACGAGCCCTTCGGCATCTACGCCGGTACCAAGTCCTCCATTGCGGACCTGGCTGACGGCGACAAGATCGCCATCCCCAACGACGGCTCCAACCGGGCAAGAGCCCTGCTGCTGCTGGAGGCCAACGGCATTCTGAAGCTGAAGGAAGGCGTTGGCATGGAGGCCACCGCTCTGGATATTACCGAGTCTACCCCCAAGGTGGAGATCGTGGAGATGGAGGCTGCCCAGATCGCCGGTGTCCGTGACTCTGTGGCCCTTGCTGTTATCAACGGCAACTACGCTCTGAACGCCGGCCTGAACGCCGGTACCGATGCCCTGGCTACCGAGGACCCCAACTCTGTTTCCGCCCAGACCTACGCAAACGTGCTGGTGGTCAAGGAGGGCAACGAGAAGACCGAGAAGACCCAGGCTCTCGTGAAGGCGCTGACCAGCCAGGAAGTGAAGGACTACATCAACAACACCTATTCCGGCGCTGTTGTGCCCATCTTCTAAGCAAATTCCAATTTGCCGCCGCAGGGTTTGTACTGCGGCGGCTTTTCCGACTTTTTTACATAATCCCCCTTGACGTGATTTGTAAACAGCGATACAATAGGCAAACTGACCGTTTTTAGAATACAAGAGAGAGAAGAGCACACATGAATTGGAATGAATTTACCCAGGGCCTCCGGCGGGGGACGCCTGTGGGAATGGGATACCTGTCCGTGAGTTTTGGCTTTGGCACCCTGGCTGCCAGCCAGGGGATCCGGGTGCTGGACGCGGCGCTGATTTCGGCCACCAATGTGACCAGCGCAGGCCAGTTTGCCGGGCTGACGCTGATTCTGGCGGCGGCAGGGCTGTGGGAGGTCATCCTGACCCAGATCATTATCAACAGCCGCTACGCTCTGATGAGTCTGGCCCTGAGCCAGCGAATGGGGGAGAAAATCGGGCTGCTTCCCCGGCTGTTCATTGCGTTTATGAATACCGACGAGATTTTTGCCCTGGCCATGTCCCGGAAGGAACCTCTGACGGTGCCCTATCTGCTGGGCCTGGGGACCCTGCCCTTTGTGGGCTGGACCGGCGGCACCCTGCTGGGAGCACTGGCCGGGTCTGTGCTTCCGCAGAATATCCGGACGGCCTTGGGGGTCATGCTCTATGGCATGTTTGTCGCCATTGTGGTGCCTCCGGCGAAGAAGGAGCGGCCGGTGCTCTTCTGCGTGCTCCTGGCCCTTGTTTGCAGCAGCCTGTTGGACTGGGTGCCCTGCCTGCGGAATATCTCCGCCGGTGTGGCCATTGTCATTGCCACGGTGATGGCCGCGGCTGCGGCAGCCCTGCTGTTTCCCATCAAGGAGGAAGCATAAATGAATATTTACGCCTATATCGCGGCTATGGCCATTACCACCTACCTCATCCGGATGCTGCCCATGACCATTTTCCGCAAGCCCATCAAGAGCCGGTTTATCCGCTCCTTCCTTTACTATGTGCCCTATGCCTGCCTGACGGCTATGACCTTTCCCGCCATTCTTTCCGATGCCGGGTCTCTGGCGGCGGGCATTGCCGCCCTGGCGGTGGCTGTGATCCTGTCCTACATCGGCAAGAGCCTGATCCTGGTGGCGCTGTGCTCTTCCGCCGCCGTGCTGCTGGTGCAGCTATTGGGCGGTATGATTTAACAAGAAAAGACATATACTGGAGGAACAAACCATGGGCATTCTCGAACTGCTTATCCTGGCGGTGGGCCTGAGTATGGACGCCTTCGCCGTATCGATCTGCAAGGGCCTGGCGATGAAGAAGGCCGCCTGGAAGGCCCAGCTCTGCTGCGGTGCCTGGTTTGGCGGCTTTCAGGCCCTGATGCCCCTCATTGGATATTTCCTGGGCAGCCTGTTTATCGACGCTATTTCCGCCATCGACCACTGGATCGCCTTTGCGCTGCTTGCCATCATCGGCATCAATATGCTCCGGGAGGCCCTGAACGGGGAAGAGGAGACCGCCGACGCGGACCTGTCCGTGAAGACCATGTTCCTCATGGCAGTGGCCACCTCCATCGACGCTCTGGCCGTGGGCATCTCCCTGGCCATGGCCGGGGTCAGCAATATTTTCCTGGCAGTGCTGCTGATCGGTGTTACCACCTTCGTCCTCTCCGCTATCGGTGTCCGGGTGGGCAATGTCTTCGGCAGCCGGTACGAGAAGAAGGCCGAGCTCATGGGCGGTGTGATCCTGATCCTGTTGGGGGTCAAAATCCTGCTGGAACATCTTGGAGTAATCTGATTGAAAAATACGAACCACCGAATGGGGGTCTACTGCGCCCTGGTAGTGGCCATGCTGGTATTCATATGGGGCAATTCCATGCTCCCCGGAGAGATCAGCGGAGAACTCAGCGGCGGCCTGATGCAGTATATCGGTAAGCTCTTTGCCGTATTCGGCTCGGCAGGGGAGTATGTCCTGCGCAAGCTGGCCCACTTCTCGGAGTATACGGCACTGGGCTTCTTCCTGGGAGGCATTTTCACCGCCCAGGGCCAGAAGGGCATCCACCGCTTTACCATGCCCCTGCTCTGCGGCCTTTTCGCCGCCTGCGTAGACGAGACCATCCAGATCTTCGCCGAAGCCCGGGGCTCCAGCCTCATCGACGTCTGGATCGATACCTCCGGTGTGTGCTTCGGACTCCTGGTCCATGAGGTGCTGCATCGGCTGCGGCTGAAAAATCAGAAATAAGAGGATCCCCGTGTTCCGGACAACAGGAACACGGGGATATTTTGCCAATAAAACCCTCTCCTTACGAGAGGGTGGCACGCCGTAGGCGTGACGGGTGTGGGGCGGCATGCATGCCCAACCTGGTACCGCCCCTCATCCGTCAGGGCTTCGCCCTGCCACCTTCCCCCAAGGGAAGGCGATTACTCTGTGACTTTCACCCCGCCGATATATACGGTCTTCTCCGTATAATCCTTGCTGCACACCACAAAGTCTGCCCGCTTGCCGGTTTCGATGGTGCCGACCTCCTTGTCCGCCCCGATGGCCTGGGCGGGGTTGTAGCTGGCGGCACGGATGGCGGTTTCCTCGGGGATGCCCCAGGAGAGGACGTTCTGGAGGCAGTGCCACAGGTTTGTGGCAGAGCTGGCGATGGTGTCGTCGGCAAGCCTTGCCACGCCGCCCTTCAGCCAGCAGTCCAGGCCGCCCTGGATCACATGGGAGCCTTCCGGCAGACCGGCACAGCGGCCGGAGTCGGAAATGAGGATCATCCGCTCGGCTCCAAAGGCGGCAAAAACCAGCCGGACCGCTGCCGGGTGGACGTGGATGCCATCGCAGATCAGCTCTGCCCGGACCTTGGGGTTTTCCGCTGCCGCGGGGATCACGCCGGGGTTCCGGTGGTGAATGCCGGGCATGGCGTTGAACATATGGGTCAGATGGGTGGCACCGGCGTCAAATACGGCCTTGGCCTGGTCGTAGGTGCAGTCCGTGTGGGCCACGGACACGGTAGCCAGATCCTTGGCCCTGGCGGTGAACTCCACCGCACCAGGCAGCTCCGGAGCCAGATCCACGATTTTGATCAGGCCGCCGCAGTCCTCCCACAGCTTCTGAAAGCCCTCAAAATCCGGGTCCTTCAGGTAGGCGGGGTTTTGGGCTCCCCGCTTTTTGTAGGAGAAGTAGGGCCCCTCCATGTTGATGCCCCGCAGCACGCTGGCCCCGGCCACAGGATTCGCCTTTAGCCGGGCGGCGTTTTCGTAAGCCTTGGCCAGAACGTCATAGGGCAGGGTCATAGAGGCGGGGGCGAAGGAGGTAATGCCCTGGGAGGCATAGAACCGGGCCATTTTTACAAGGCCGTCATAGTCCCCATCGGAAAAGTCCGCGTCCAATGCGCCATGGCTGTGGACCTCCACCAACCCGGGAATCACCGTGGCCCCACCCAGATCCACTGCCTCCTCGGGAACATTCTGGGGCAAAACTTCCCCGAAGACACCGTTTTCTACCTGGAAAGCGCCCTGGTGGAAACGAAAGTCGGAACAATAGATTCGCGCGTTTTTGTAGTACATTATATAAAACTCCTTTCAGTAGAACAACTCCTTAACCTTCCCCTGGGGGAAGGTGGCCCCGCAGGGCCGGAAGAGGGGCGGAACAAA
>OLHG01000535.1_pt1 | contig 26806 bp, 17 predicted proteins | sample 1605971 | NCBI WGS metagenome assembly OLHG01 (sample SAMN03283289) | human gut metagenome | biome: human-associated habitat; material: feces | host: Homo sapiens | place: Peru | collected 2012 | reverse complement strand
TGCGCATAAAAATGGGGGTGTGGTGATGGCTCAAGGTTTAGTAATAAACAATGCAGACGGAAGCGTAAAGTTAGATACTAGCAGCAATATCACAAGGACATTAGGGCAAGCTACTCTGCAAGGCAGCGGAGAAATCACAAGTGCTGGCATAGGCTATCCTAACAATAAGCTGTGGTACATAATTCTCAGCAACGTATCTCCAGTATACAAACCTAGTAATGACGCATATCCTATTTTGCGCATAGATGATACCGGGTATAGGATATTTTGGAAAAACCAGCTTGGCACAAAAATAAGGTATGGAATAATATGAGCACTTACCTTGAAGTTATAGGCGATGACAAAAGAGTTGTTATTGACGATAAGTTTGCTTGCATGGAAGTAGTTGATAGTTTCCCGCTTTCGCAATGCCAAAAAGAAGATATGTCTAGCAACACAGCAAAGTGGCATAACTATTACTATAAGTTTCCTTCTGGCCATTCAATACCGGACAATGCGTTAGTTGGCATAAGTTTAAATGGCATAACTAGCGAAGTGCCGTTTTCTTATTCGACAACGAGAGATGCTATTTGTTTTTGGGGCGACGGAAGCGCAGTGGCGCAAGTTGGCATAACGGCTATTGAAAGGGATGATATAGTAGCAGTGTCGACGTTATATGTTTTTAATCACGCCACAAGAAGTCCCAGCAAACACGGTACTGGTATTGAAATAATAAACGATAAAAACGAAATAGTCTTTTCTTCTGAACGCCCTTATATAAACGTCTTGAAGTGTGGAAGCGAAGAAAAAGACAGCGTTTCTACTGCAAGCACAAAACCGATTATAGCTTGTAATCTAGGGTTTGATTATTACCATGAGCTTTACCAACAAAGCGCTCATATATCACCGAACGGAGTAGAAAGCCATAAAAGACCAACGTACATATTGAAAAATCAAGTAGTAAGTATTGTGCCTAGATTTTTTAACACATTTTGGACAGGCGACAGTCAAGCCCCAGAATACAACCCAGACACAGGGGAATGGACGTACCCAGATAACGGAGGGCCCGAGTACGGAGGATTTTATGAATTTGATGCTTGGTATAATTACGGTTGGCTGATAGGGACTATTTGCTAATATTGTCGACAAATAAGCGAGGTGAAACAATGCAGATAGAATTTGAAATTGACGGTATGCGGCTGACAAGAACGTCAGACGCATATGTAACAGAGGGAAGCAAGAACTTCGTGCAGTTGCTGTTCACGTTCTCCGATGATTGGGACGGCATCGACAAATATGCACTGTTTGCAAGGGACAACAAAACCTATGAAGTTGCTATTGTAGACGGCAAATGTATCGTTCCCTACGAATGTGCGAGAACATCGGGACAGTTTCAGCTTACAGTAGTAGGCAAGGAAACCGCAGGAGATGTTATTGCAACCACGAGCGACAAGGCGGTGCGGGTCAGTAGCAACGAGTTTGAAGAAAACCCAACAGGCTCAGAAACAAGACTGACTAACACATTCCTTGTCGATACGTTGGCAAGCGCAAAGGATTACGCCGACAAAGCGAAAGAGTACGCAGACAAGGCGGCAAGCGTAGGCATTGAGATTGACAAGGCTGTTGAGAGCGCACAGAACGCCGCTACAAGCGAGAAAGCCGCCAAAGGGTACGCTGATAAGGCTAAAGAATATAGCGAGAACGTCAACGTCTTTATTCCGTCCGTAGATGCTGACGGCGTAATGACATGGACGAACAAAGCTGGGCTGGATAATCCCGCTCCGGTAAACGTAAAAGGTGAGCGCGGCGAAAAGGGCGAGCGTGGCGAGCAAGGCTTACAGGGCGCAACAGGCGCTAAGGGTGAGCGTGGCGAGCAAGGGCCGCAAGGCTTGCAAGGTCTGCCCGGTACTAAAGGTGATAAAGGTGAGAAGGGTGATGCTTTTAAGTACACCGACTTTACCGCAACACAGCTTGCCGCACTGAAAGGCCCGCAAGGTGAACGCGGTTTACAAGGCCCACAAGGCGAGCAAGGGCCTAAGGGTGATACAGGTTTACAAGGACCGCAAGGCGAACGTGGTCTGCGTGGCTTGCAAGGTGCAACAGGTGCGACAGGCCCGCAAGGCGAGAGAGGCCCACAGGGAGCGACAGGCCCACAAGGCCCGAAGGGCGATAAAGGCGAACAGGGCACAGGCGTTACTATTAAGGGCAGATATGATTCGTTGTCCGCTTTAATTGCTGCACATCCTAAAGGCAACGAAGGTGACGCATATATGGTAGGCGTTAACCTCTATGCGTGGTCTGGCACAGAATGGATTGACTGCGGCAACATCCAAGGGCCTAAAGGTGACAAGGGTGACACTGGCCCACAAGGCTTACGCGGCATCCAAGGCGAGAAGGGCGCAACGGGCGAAAGAGGTGCAACAGGCCCACAGGGAGCTAAAGGCGATAAGGGCGATGCTTTCACCTATGCCGATTTTACGCAGGAGCAGTTAGCCGCACTGAAAGGCCCAAAGGGTGATAAAGGTGATGCTGGTGCTAAAGGTGATACAGGCGAGAGAGGGCCGCAAGGTCTACAAGGCATCCAAGGTATTCAAGGCCCACAAGGAAAGCAAGGTATCCAAGGGGCGACAGGTACGGCAGCTACAATCAAAGTAGGCACTGTTACCACAGGCGCAGCAGGAAGCAATGCAAGTGTTACCAATAGTGGCACTGCTAGTAATGTTGTGTTGGATTTTACGTTGCCTAGAGGTGAAGATGGTGCTGATGGTGCTGATGGTGGTATCGTTGTTGATACTGCAATGAGTGATACAAGTACTAATCCAGTACAGAATAAGGTTATCAAGGCAGCGTTAGATACTAAAGTTAATAAAACCGATAAAGTATACGAGGCTAACCTTGAATGGGGTGGACGTAACATTGCCGATGGTTATAGCCCTATCGACGGAGCTATGATTTCTGAGGTAGGTGCTAATCGTTTTGCATTTGGTAAGGCAGAAGGTATCACAGTTGAATACAGTAATGATGCTGGTGCAACATGGAATACATATCCCTTAACAGATTCCGAAAAAATCATTTTGGTTTCAATAGGCAATAATTATTTGTATGCTAGTGGTGACAAGAGTCGCACACCCTCTGTCAATGATATGATACGAGTCACCATAGACGTTGATGCATTTGGTGTGTATACTGTTTTAAATAAATTTGCTATCGAAACGTCCACAAGGGGCAGTAAAGGTTGTTATTGTACAATCGATGCTGCTTTAGAAGCAACCCCAACTACATTTAAGACGTTTGCGGATAAAGTACCCATTAGTGGTTGGAGTGGATACAACATCATTAATACACAAAGTTTTGAAACTTATGGTGGCTATCGATCATCAAGGCAGTATGGTACTATTAGATTTACGTTCGGGTGCACAGAGGTTAACACCACCTACCAAGGATTAGCTATTATAAAAATCATGGCTTTTGGTGGTATCGGGTGGAAAACTCCGAGCAACATGGCTAAAAATGGGCATTTGTACAGGTGCAATGCATCGCAGGATGCTATATTCCCAGCTTCCGTTACTGCCACTAACTTTATCGGCAAGGTAAATGACTTTACCATTGAAGCTTCTGTCCCTGCCAACGCTAAATTCACTGATACAGTCTATACGCACCCTGCTACACATCCTGCATCTATGATTACAGGACTATCTGCGGTGGCAACAAGTGGAAGTTACAACGACCTTACAGACAAGCCAAATATACCTGCGTCAGCTACAGTGGACAGTGAGCTATCATCTACATCGGTTAACCCGGTACAAAATAAAGTCATTAGTGCTGCACTTAGTAACAAGGCAGATAACAGTGTATTGAGCACTTACTTGCCTTTGACAGGTGGTACAGTTACAGGTAGTGTTACCGCTTCAAACTTTCAAACAGGAACTGGAGCAACCAGTTATTTCCAATGCCAAAAATTTAGGGGCGAGGGTGATGCTAATTCATATTACCATGCTATAGACTTTGGATATTCGGGTCATGATTCTGTAGATTTTTACGAATACGACCCCAACTGGAATTTTTACAAATGTACCACAGGCACAAAATCTGGAGCCGTTTTAGTCGGTAACATCAACGGAAACGGCTGGAACGGCGGGGCACGGCTGACAGGCGCGCCGACAGCGCCTACTGCGACCGCTGGAACAAATACTACACAGATAGCGACAACTGCTTTTGTACAGACAGCTGTTGGCGGCAAAGCTAACACATCAGACCTTGCCAATTTTGTCACGACATCCGGGCAGAATACATGGCGGGCACAGCAGATCTTTAACCTTGCAACTCTTGGTTATGAGCAGTATTCCGCACCGTACAGCAGTACAAATTCCGTCAGCCCATCTACGTCAGCCGCGTCCTATTATGCAACAGGAGCGTTTACTCTTAACCTGAGTACGCTCTCTGCACTGTTGGGCAGTAATCAGTCAACAGTGTTTAGTGCTTACATCACTGCCAGCGGTGATTATGCGCTGTCCATCACCAACGGCGGCACGGTTAAATATATCGGCGAGGCATCGGATGTGGCTATCACCAGCGCAGGCCTGCTGCTTAACATCCTTATGACCAAGGACCGCAACAATAACTTGACCAGCATCGTACAGGCTAACAAGCTGACATGAGGTGACAACCATGGGACTTAACAGGATGATGTTTGTTAAAAAATCTGCTAGCAGCGGCGGGGATACCGGGGATAATGCCTTTATCATGACCATGGGACAGCAGAGCGGTCAGTACGGGTATAGTCGCAATAGCGGAAATTATGGCGAGGTTACAGGTAATGTTACGCATGATGGTAGAGCCGTTACTCTTGTTATATTGTCTTATTACGGCGGTTGGCTTGATGTGGCTTTTAAAGAAGAAGGCGTAACGAGTGGTAGTCGTAATATCGCGTTAAATATCACACCGCTTGAAACAGGTGTTGCTGTACCCCTTGCAGTCGGGAAAATATCGTATCAAAGTGCTGCAACAGGTTTTTATACCTACGTGCAACGTGTGCCGTCCAGTATCTCTGGCATGTTTACCGCTGCTAATGTGGGCAAGAAATTTAAAGTAGAAATTGTGTTTAACTAAGGCGGTGATTTAATGCAAACAACTTATACATACAAAGAGCAGACCTACTCTAATTTATATGAGCTTTCCGAGGCATTGGGCAAAGACGGTGTATTCATCCCATTGTCAATCGGTGACGAGGCTTTAACAGAATTAGGTGTAACCGTTACGCACGAGGAAGAACCTATTGAAAACGTAAAACAGCGTAAAATCTTGATGTTAAAACGTCAGCGTGATACGGCAGAGGTTGAGCCAATCGAATATGGCGGTCATAGCTTTGACTATGACGACAAAGCGAGAGACCGCATCAATGCAGCTATCATTGCCTTATCGTTACAAGGCGAGGATGCGTCCATTGACTGGACTACGGCGGATAATCAAGATGTTAAAGTGACAGCCAACGATTTGCGCATGGTTATCGCCGCTGTTGCTGTGCGTAGTAATGCTTTGCACACAGCCTACCGTGCGGCGAAAGAAAAAGTTGAAGCGGCACAGAACAAGGCTGATATTGAGAAGATTACAATGTAGGTGAGATTATGCCGATAGAAAGAGAACCGCAGAGTGTATCGTGTTGCCTAAGCAGTTTAGTGGGCGGCATGAACGCTTCTGTACCAGACAACATGATAGATGAAAACGAAGCCGTCCTGCTTGAAAACTATATGTTTGAGCAGGGCGTTTTGCGTACAAGGTGCGGTTATTCCGAGCCTCTTATCGACATTGGTGAGCCAGTGGATAAAATCTGGTATGACCAAAGTACGGATGGCTTTCTACTGTTTGGTAAAGCGCCAGCAAAGGGAACGGCCAACGCTTATTACGGTTATGTCAAAGAACCGCCAAAACAGATTGGCAAACTGACAGGCGAAGAGCGCCCTGTCTGCCAGCGCTTCGGTGCTAAAGTTACCATAGGCAGCGGCGACAAGCTACAATACTATGATTACGAGAACAACTTGACTACCGTTGAAGGCAGTTTTCTTTGCGACAATTTATGGGTGCGCGACAGCAGATTGGGTACATCCAAACGCGGTGACGACAATTTTCGTTACAGCAGCACTGGCGACTGCACCTCCGACGAGGCATGGAAAGAGGACACTAATGTGGCGAGCCAAGCCCAGTGGTATGGCATAGGCGAGCTTGACGGTGGTGACATTATCACTACGCTGCCTCTCTCCGGTGACTTGATTGTATTCAAGACCAATGATTTGGGTTATCAGATAAGTGGCACCGTACCAGACTTACAGAGCCAGCAGATTCTGAGCAACACCCACGCACAAGATGACAGGGAATCATTCGCTTTGTTGGGCAATACCATTGTGTTCGCGACGGATTTGGGCATCCGCAGCTTGCAGACAACAACAACTTACGGCAACTTCGATACAACCGAAGTTGCGTATAAGATAAACAGATTGCTGCAAAAAGAGTGCTACAAGCCAAGAATCTGGAACATGTTGACTATGAAGCAGCTCTGGATACGCCCTAATGCCAAGGATGAAAAGACCTTTTATATATATCAGTATGATACTGGCGCAGCGTACAAATACACCTTCCACGATGATATTCACGACGTTGCGCAGACAGATAGTGGCATCATGCTGGCTACCGACAAGGGCGTCTGCCGCATGAACGACGAGTACACCACAGACAACGGAGAACTGATACACAGCAAAATTATCTCGAAAATGTATATCACTCCCAACCGCATCATCACCAGATACTTTGATATTTTCGTCGAGGGCAGAGAAGGCGATGAGGACGGCAAGATTCATGTGCAGGTCGCTGACCGTGGCTTCGATTACAGTTTGACAACCAAACGCAGAGTTAAACATTTCTACAATTCTTTGCGGGCAATGCAGGTTGTTGTGACCAGCACATCGCCGCACAAAATAAATAATTTCTGCTTATACGGCATCGACGAATGATTAGAACAGAAAGGCGGTAATGCTTAATGAAGGCCAAAAGCCTTAAAGAATGGATTGAAATTTACGAGAAAAAAACAAACGACAAGGCGGAGCTTCCGGAAGGCTACCGCCTTTTGTATTTGGCAGAAAGAGGTTTCGCAAGCGTAAAGCCAGATGTAGAAGGCAAAATGATGCTGATTTACCAAGTGTGTGGCGATGCAAAGTTTTGGCGCGACCACATCGAGCTTATCACTTGCAATGCTGGTTTCGACTGTGTTGCTTCTATTTGCACACGACATGTAGAGCCTTACATCCGCTGTCTTGGTTGGGAGATTCTGGAACGCGAAGAAATCAACGGGCAGTTCCGCTATTGGTGCCAAGACAGCATAGGCCGCTTGGCTATTTTGACGTACAAGCATACTGATGCCGAAACAGGAGAACCTGTGTATTGGGTTACGCACTACTTTAACGCCAAAGCGACCAGCCCGATGATTGAGGCAATGAAAGAAAAATTACAGAAAGAGGGTGTGCTTAATGGGTAAAAAAGGCGGCAGCTCGACAACTGTACAATCTTACAAACCAACAGAACAGGAAATTCGACTGCAAAAAGCAGCCGCCGACTATTCCGAAGCCATTGCGCCTAATGCGCTGTGGCTGAATGGTGTAGCGAGAGGCTTGCTGCAAGATAGCTTAGGTACAATTCAAGTTGACTACAACCAACTGTTGAGTAATGCAAACCAGCAGACTGCTGCGGCGCAACAAGGTGTGGCTAATCTGACGCAAGGCATTTTGCCGTCTGCATACCAGCAGAACATGGAGAACGCTATCCGAAGCGGTGTAAACAATACTATGGGTAGTACTCTCAGCGGCTTAGGTGCTCGCGGCATCCTCAATAGCAGCGTGACAAATACAGCTCTGAACGATATTTCCAAGAATGCCGCCGATACTATGGCGCAGCAATACCAGAGCAACATTGATAAATTGAACGGCCTGTATGGTCAACAGGCTTCTTTGGCTGGGCAGAACATTGCTACTTCTGCTGCGGCACAAGAAGCAGCCCAGCAGCCAGCTCTGAACCTGTGGAACGCATCTCTTGGCCTGAATAGCGGTGGCACGTTGGGCGCATTGAATGCGATGAAGGGCACTGGCACCACAACCAGTACTACGAGTCAGAGTGGTGGTGGCGGTGTGCTTGGAAGTTTATTTAATGCTGGCTTAGGCATGGCGACAGGCTCCTATGGTTCACTGTGGTGCTTTGTCGGAGAAACGCCAATTGAAACAGATGCTGGAGCTAAAGCAATCTGCGATGTCAGCGTCGGAGATAAGATTCTTACATACGACCATGTTCGTGACAGACAGTGTGTCGAGGAAGTTGTTGAAGTCATGGAGCCGCAAGATAGCGAAGTCTATATGGTTGTTTGCCAAGACGAGAAAGGCAATGTGCGTGATGTAATCACAACACTGACTCAGCCGCTGATGAAAGCAGACGGTACATGGCGCGATGTAGCAATGCTGAGAATTGGTGATAATTTAAAGAACGTCGGTAAAGTCAAAAGCGTCATCTTCAATGGCACGAGGAAGGTTTACGACATGAAACTGACGGGCAAGAATACATATTACGCCAATGGTTTTGTAGCCAAAGGCGCAACAAACGAATGGTAAGGAGCGTGATGTGAAATGAGTTTTGGTGCATATGGGATGAAGATGCAAGTACCTACCAATACCGACATTCCCATGACAAACGACCTTTGGTTTAACATCGGCTCTGTGCTCGGCAGATACCTTGGCAGCAGATACGAAGAGCGAGGTGCAAAAAAGAATGACGCTGCACTGCGCGCAAAACTGGATGAAATGACAGGGAGAGGACAGCCGCAGGGTGACTCGGCTCAGCCGCAACAAGGCGCAGTTGGCCCGTTGACACAAATTTCCGTAGGTGGCAACACGATAGATGGCCAGCTTGCCGCGAACAACTCTGGCGATTCTCAGCAAGGTGCCATCGGACCTTCTGCCGGTAAGTTCGCACCCCTCACAACTACTGTCGGTGGGCAGCAGTTGCAAGCGGCAAACCTTGCAACGCCTCAAGCATCTGAAAGTATTGTAGGCTATAAACCGAATCAGCAAGGCGCTATCGGCTTAACCCAAACGGTGCCAAGAGACTTGGCGGCGGAGAAAGCCGACTATGTGGCGGCCAAATACGCCAATAGCGCCAACCCGGAGGGAGATGCGCAACAGGTCGAAACTATGAGTCAGATGATTCAACAGAATCTGGCGAAAGCAAGGCTGAACAAAGTCCCCCTTACAGATGGCGACGCAATTAAAAACGAGTTAAGAAAAGTGCTGGTCGAGAACGGCACTCCCAGTTGGCAAATTGATAGCGCCTTGAAGCGCATACAACCAGATGTGGACGAGACTGTCAAAGAGGCGAGAAAAACAGTCTACGATGGCATGTTTGAGCAATTCTTAGGTGCAATCCAAGCTAAAAATTATGTAGCAGCTCAGATGATTGGTTCACGCATGGCGGAATACAACCCAGACGGTGCTAAGATTGCGATGGCCGGATTGCCTACCATGCAGAGCGAATATAATAACGAAGTGACCGACAAGCGCTTGGACAAGCAACATCTATACAAAGAAGCAGATATGAAGCTTGCTTCTGATTTGAGCTGGAATACCACCAAAAACGCCAAGATACTTGAACACAATTTGGCTTTCAATGATTTTGTAAAGAAAAACGCTTTCCAGATTAAAGCGGTAGCCGATGCCTACCAAATTCCTCTTAACGAAGCAGCCAAAATTGTTTACGGAGGCAAAAAAGGAGCTAACGCTAATGGCGGACCGACAAGCCAGCAAATCGAGACTGCAAAGTGGCTTGTTAAAGACGAAGCCGATTGGAACGAAAAATATCCAGATAAGCCATATCCGTACAAAGACAAAGTTAGAGCCGCCCGTAATCTTCTTGGCAGTGTTGTTACTGGTGGAGAACAATCACGTTCAGTGCCACAAAACATTAACGATTACGACGAGGTTCAAGACTGGCTTACTCAGTTAAAAGCTGCGGCTGGCGGCGAGTGGAGCGACGCGCAGTTAGCGCAGTTGGCTAGAAAGATGCTCGGCCAAAACAGCGGCTATCTGGAGCAAGCTTTGAAAGACCGCGGCTGGATATGATAAAAGGAGCGCGACCGAAACATGGATGACAAAAAACAAAAATACAATTTTAACTTCGGTTCACCTCAGCGTCCGATGTACGACTTTTCTTTTCTGCAAGATTTGCAGCCAGAATCTTTGGCTCCGAACAACAACGACGACGACAATATTCTTCAAGCTGCTGGCTACAGCCTGCTGAGCGCTGCTGGTAATGTAATCCGCGCTGGCGGCAATCTGCTTAACTATTACGGCAAGCCAGCCTATATAACAGAAGAAGAATGGGATAAGCAGAACCAAGCCGATGGCGGGTTAATCGCTTGGTCGAACAGAACCAACAAAAGCATTGAGAAGTTTGGCGAAGATGTTGAGAAAAAATATTCGCGCAACTACAGCGACCCTTTGGGAGCCAACTCTATAGCCGCTGCTGTAGCTAGTATAGCCCCCTACGCTATCGGACTTGGCATAACCGCGAAAGCTGGCGCTCCAACAGCGGCCGAAAAGTTTGCTGCAGAGCAAGGAGCTGCGGCAATCGTAAGAAAAGGTGCGCCGTTCTTGAGTAAGATAGCTGGAAAGTATGGCGAAAGTGTAGCAGAGTCCGCGCCAAAATATCTTGCGCCCGTTTTAGCCAACATCTCTCTCGGTCAAAAACAAGCATTTCCAGAGGCAATGCTGGAAAGCGTTACCAGCGGCAAGCTTGATTATATAGAAAAAGCTAAACAGAACGGCACATACGTCCCCGGTAAAACAGAGGCGGAAGCAGAGCGCGTAGCGAAAGGCGTTCTGGCCGACAACTTGATGTTTATTACAGCCACCGACACCTTGCAGGATGCGCTGATTGCGGCGACCGGAAAAACCAAAGTTGGTACAGCACTTAAATTTTTGACAAGCGTGGGCGTTAACTCCGCACAGGAGACAGGACAGCAGATTATTCCAAAAATAGAAGCTGGCGAATCTTGGTCGTTCAGTGACCCGGATGTTGTCCTTTCCGCTATCGCTGGCGCTATTGGCGCTGGTATTCCGCACGCAGCCGCTGGTGCTTACGGCAAGGTGTTCACTCCGTCAGAAGCAGATGATGTGTTAGACACTGTAAACACAGGCGCAGACAGCAACGGAACAGAGCAAATCGCCGCTCCGCAAACAGATGAGTTTGAATCTCTGGTAAGCGCTATAGGAGGCCAAGAGAGCGAGGGCAGCGGCGGCTATAACGCCGAGAACGGTCGCACACATGCGGCTGGCAAATATCAGATTCTGCCAAGTAACTGGCCTAGTTGGGCAGAAGAAGCCGGACTCTCGGCTGACGCTCCTATGACGCCAGAAAACCAAGAAATAGTTGCACGTCATAAGCTCAGAGAATACTACGACAAATACGGCGCGCGCGGCGCAGCTATCGCATGGTACGGCGGTGAAGGCGCATTGAACTACAGTGACGAGGCACTTAACCGCAAGCAAGGAAACGGCAACGAGCCTTCTATAAACGAATACGCCAACGATGTTATGTCGCGTATGGGTAAGTCTGGCAATATGGCGACAACTGCCCCTAAATACAAAGAAGCTAAAAGTTTCTTGGAGCAGTATCTTGAATCTGAGGCACAGGCTGGAGACGAGTACAACAAAGTAGCGGATTTAATTGAGACTGGCTCAAACGAGGACGTTATTGCGAAGGCTATTGAACTTGGCTACGGCAAGGACGTCGAGCAACAACAGCAACAACAACAACCCCAAGGTTCAGAACCAGTATCTAATGTCGAAAAACCGCCTGTTGAGCAACCGCCAGAACAGACCGTAGGGCAACCCACAGAGCAGCCAACGGTTACTCCTGCGACAACTCCAGAGGGACAGGTCCAAACAGCAATCAACGCTGTAAATTCGGCTGTTGACAAGGTGGTTAACGGACCTTCTAACTCAGCAACCACAACCAACACAACCAACACAGCTCAGCCGCCTCAAAGCGTCGACGCTATCACCCCAAACATCGGTCCGAAACTTACTGTCGCTAAAGACCCGAAGACAGAAAACAAAATCATAAATTTGCGCAAGTCTCTGAACAATCTAGCTGACAGCAAAGGCAACAAAAAAGTTACTTTAACTGATGATGAGGCTGCAAAGGTAAAAGAAGCGGCAGGTAGCGACGACCTTGACACATTGATTGAAGCCGGTAAAAAATACGGCTATCGTATCGGTAAGGATATTATCGACGAAGCCAAACGCCGCGCAGACGACCGTCGTAACAGGCTTGTCGGAGACGAGTGGACTAATGCAGAATTAGACCATACAACTAAATCCTTAAAGGGCAATTTAAAGAGTCGCTATGTTCACAAGGATACCGGAAACTTAAACTGGGAAAGCATGAAGGGTTCCAAGAAAGTACAGGATGTTTTGAAAAACTCAGAATACGACGGCATTGGAACCAGAGCGGCTCAAGGCGATGCCGAAGCCAGAGAAAAATTAAATAACCTTCACCCGTTAGAAAAACTCGCATTGTTAGACCGCGCTAAGAAAGCAAAAGAAGGAAAAGGGCAGGATGCAGTGGTGCCAAAACCCATTGTTCCGAACAAAAGCGGAGATGAATCTAACGGTGTTGGGAATAACGTACAGCCACCGACAGATGAAAGCGGTGGAGGCAAACCTAAAGCAAAGCAAGACGACAAAAACACTGTTAAAGCATCTGAGCGTGACGAGGATGGCTGGCCGCTTGAAATAGGCAGCTTTAAACAGGTTGGCGACGCAAGCGACTCGGAAGTCCGTGAATACAACAGCAACGCGCACGAGGAAGATGGCAAGCCAGACCGTGTTACCGTTGAGCGTATTACTGATAAAGAATACGAGATTACTTTCAATAAGGGCGGCAAGGACGGGAGCTTTGAAGCAAGCTCTATGGAAGAAGTCGAAGATATTATCGCAAATGTCGACGGCACGAAAATCGAGCGCAATCAGAATACGCCCGGCGAAGAAGGCGTCACCTCTCCGATTGTTATTGACGGATATGTTGCAAAAGAAAAGCTGGGCGACAAGGAGCTTTGGGGCACAGAGTATGGACTTCCGGTTTATCACGCCAAAAGCGGCGGCATCGCATATTATGTGCTTTCCCCAGACAACGAACGCCCAACGGTTACAGTTGAATACAGAGACGGCCTTAACACGCGAGTGGGATGGGAGGACATGGATGTTAACATGTTCCATTCTATGGAGGAAGCAGAGCGTTTTATTGCCGAGGACAAAGGTGAAAAGCCCAGTTACATGGGCGGCGAGCAACCCAGCGAGCAGCCTAGCGACAAGGGCGGAGAACCTAGCGACAAGGGTGAAAAGCCCAGCGAGCAACCCAGCGATAAGGGAGGCAAGCCTAGCAACGAAGGCGAAAATCCAAGCGAAAAACCCAGCGACAAGGGTGAAGAACCCAGCGATAAGGGCGAAGAACCCAGCGACAAGGGTGAAAAGCCTAGCAACAAGGGCGAAGAACCCAGTGACAAGGGCGAAGAACCTAGTGAAGAACCTAGCGGTAAGGGGGAGCAACCCAGCGACAAGGGTGAGCAACCAATCCCGCAGTTTTTTCAATCCATTATAGATGCCGGATTTGCCACCGCTGACATGATGCACATTTTCGACAACCCGAGTGAAGGCGAAGAAAATGCGACGGACACAGAAAGTGATGACGGCGAGATTGAAAATTTAGTAAACACCCAAACGCTTGAAAAAGAAGCAGAGGCGACTACTGAGGCCGAAGATAAGCTGATGAAGATAATTGACCTTCTTGGCGAAAAAGAACAGAAGCAGGTTAAAACTTATCTTACGAAACATCAAACCGATAAGGAGTTTTTACTCGGCCTGTTAGGGAAACACCCAAAACTTTTGTTCTCCGAGGTCTCAGATAAATCGTCAAAGAGCGGCACAAGGCTTATTTATTATGTTATCAGCGACGCCGACGACCTTGGACGCCCCACGAGAATTGCAAAGATGCTGAAACCGCTGCTCTTTAAACTTCAAGTTTTAGAGAATGGCAGTGATGTTATCGGAAGCCTCGACGAATACAACAAGGAACGCAAGAAAGTAGCAGACGCTGCAAGAAAAGAGATTCTTGGAATTAAAGACAAGGACGAGGAAGATGATAAATACAAAAGTGAAATAACCGACGATGATTGCGACGATTATCTTGCAGAGGTGAAAAAAGAAGAAGGCCGAGAGTACGCCGACGAGGTTGCAAATCTGCTGTTCAGCAATGCTCCTGCTGAGGATTCCAAGGGCAAGCCGCTTGCACTGGACAACGGAACCCCGTTGGTTGAAGATGACGGCAGTCCGCTTGAATGGGACGCGCTTATTCGCAAAATCGTATTTCGAGACCTACAACTAGACGATAACAAAAACCTTGAAAAGCTCGAAAAAAAAATCAAGCTGTCTGACGACGAGCTGGATATAATCGAGAGCTATTACTATGCACTTTGGACTAAGTTCCAAGGACAGGTGAAAACTGCAGCTCGTGGCGGTTATAAAGCAAAGAACAATGCAGCCATTGAGGCAATTTTGGCGGTTGAAAAAGTTCTTCCCTCACTGAAAGACCCGGCTACAACCGAGGATGACGTGCCTCGCCGCACGGTAGAAATGCTGGAAAAGGAAAATCCGAATGTATCTGTTGAATCTATGGAACCGCAAAAAATTATTGATGCGGCTCGCAGAGTCATCAGAGAAAAGAAGGTAGAAAAATATAGAGACCTTTTGGGTGAAGTCGAAAAGCAAAAGAACGCCGTAAAAAAAGCGGAGGAAAATCTTGGCGTAGCAAGTCAAAAGCAAGGCGATGAACTCGGAGGCAACGAAGCTGTAAGTAAGGCATCCGAAGTTGTTGATAAGGCAGCCGAAGAACTCAAAAGCGCAAAAGAGAGCGGGAACGCAGAAGAAGTCAAGAAAGCGGAAGCTAAGTTAAAAAAAGCTGAATCGAACTTGCAAAAAGCAACAACCGACGCGACTAAAGGCAGTTCTTCCGGGCTTAAAGTAGAAGCCGCAGAAAGAGCGCTTGATAAAGAAAGGCAAAAACTCGATGAGCTGGAAAGTGAAACAAACGCTCTCGAAAAAAGACTGGTTAACGATGACGCAAGCGTTCAAGAGGCCACGAAGAAAATCCCTGTTGCCAAAAGACGAGTTGCGGATGCAAAAAAGGCTGTAGCTGGCAGCAAAGAAGAAAACCTTGCGGATGCAAAAAAAGAACTCGAAAAAGCAGAGAACGCATTAAAGAAGGCAGAAGAAAAGCTCACAGACGCGCGTTCTAAAGTTCTTGACGAAATAAAAGGAAAGGAAAGCGAGAAGCCTCAAGAGCAAACTGATGCTGCTGACGCAGACGGCGCAGAAGGTAATATCAGTCAAGAAGATGCGGAAGCGGCTGCTGTGGTCGTGCGAGAATGGACCGAGAGGTTTTTTAAGGTAGAGGGAAGCGGCGAGAAACCCAACAACCTAGCTTATTATGATGCTGGTATTTTTACAAAACTGTTAGCTATTGGCGGAAAACAACTCGAAGAAAACTTTGTTAGAGCTAGAGCTAAATTTAACGCATGGCGAATGTCAGTTACTACGATTATAAGGGCGGGGTTAAACAGGGTTGTACAAGCTGGCAAAGTAGCCGCAGAGCGTGCGCAACGCGCTGTGCGATTTATTGACGGCACTATAAGAGCCGCTTGGGAATTTCTTAGCAACGTACCAGAGCAAATTTCTCTTAAAGCAGACGATGCAAAAATCTCAAGTTGGCAGCAAGCTTTGTTTGTTGCTCAACTCGCCCAAATGAACAATCTTAGTCCAAAGCAGGCTAAGGAAATGTTGCAAAAGCGGAACCCCGCACTGTACGAAGAAATCAAAGATTATTTCGATGCAGCACGTAAAGCTTTGAGAGCATATCCTAGACAGGGCGACGAAAATATGGTAGACTTAGGACAAGATGAGAACGGAGGTGGCGGCGATGAGCCTATACGAACTACCAGAGAACCTAATCAAAGCAATAGTGGACGAGGGAATGAAAACGGCGTGGAAGGAGAGCCTGTCACTCCCGACGGAGGCAGCCAGAACCCGAGCGAAGGCAATAATCCGCAAGCGGATAATGGAGAGCAGGGAATTGAAGGCGTTCCCAGAGGACGCACAAATGGCGGCAAGGATGTTTCTGGAAATGGGACCGCTACTGGCGGAGCACGAGGCAATCAGCAAGGCGGTCAAAAAACATCCGATGCTTCGCAACGCGGCGCCAGAGATTCTGGACAGGAGCGAAGCGAAGGCACTGGCGGCGGCGGAGTTCCCGTTCGCGACAAACAGGGCAAGGAGGTTTCTGGGAATACTTCTAATGAAAATGGAACTGAGCGAAAATCCTCCGATGAAGCTACCGAAAGATTAAAGCAGCAACAACAAGTAAAAGATGATACGCCAATCAAGGCAGCGGATGAAGCTAACATAGCTGAAACGCTGCCTTTGTTGTATTCGGAACAACATGAGGATATAAAGGCGATAGAAAAGCGCCTGTACTCCAACGACAAGCCGGGTATGCTGGTTGCAAACGGCACAGGCACTGGCAAGACATTAACTGCGCTTGGTGTTATCAAGCGCCAGATAATGAACGGCAAAAAGAAAATACTGATAATCGTCCCCAGCCAAGATATTGCCAACGACGCTTGGGTGAAGGACGGCAAGCTCTTGGGGTTGGATGAATTTGCATATCTCGGCAATGGCAAGACCGTGGATGGTGTTCCGAACATAATCAGCTATTCCTCCTTGGCGACAAATAAGCACGTCCAAGAGGTAGACTGGGATTTGATTATCTGTGACGAGGCTCACCATATTGCGTCCGGCCAAAAAAGAACAGATGTCAACGGCAAGCCCGAAGAAATTGGCGTGTATACAACTGCTTTCAGAGGCCTGTTTGGACATAAGCAAGGCGGATTAATCGGATATGTGCGCATCAAGTACAGTGAATTGTACAAGCAACTCGACAACTTAAAAGAAAAGTTCGATTTGTTGAACGAAAAAATGTCAAGACTCGACATGGCATCGCTTTCACGCACTCTAACGCCGAAAGAGCAAGAGCAGATGGATAAGATTAAGGCTGAATTTCCCAAGGTCAAAAACGAATTAAACGCCTTGAGAGTAAAACTTAACGAGATTGCAGCGAAAGAGCGTCCGTTGTACACTAAGCGAAAAAAGGAAACCAGCACTAAAACCTTATTGCTTTCCGCGACACCGTTTGCTTATCCGCAGAACGCCTATTATGCAGAAGGATTGCTGTTTGATTACGCCGACAGCCGCTTTGGTGGAAGCTCCGGCGGCTTCTTAACCAAAGTATTCAGTTTCGTGGTCCAGAAAAGCGGCAAAATAGTCCCAGCAAAAGACAGGTACGGCCAAGTGTTAGACACTACCACAAAAGAAATCGCCTTCCATGACAAGCTTGTAGAGGACGGCGCAATGGTCAATAGGCGATTGGTCGGAGACAAAGACTACAACAGACGTTTCATTAAGGTTAAAACAAACAATATAACCGAAAAACTAAAAGAAATAGCTCACGTAATGGGTGCTATCTCCGGCGCTGGTGGCGAGATTACCTTGTCGGAAAAAGGAAAGGTAGTAGAGGAAGCGAAAAAACGAGCAGCGGAAGATGCTCCAATTCCGAGCGGCAAGGGCAAAGAAGGTTCGTTTGCAGATTTGTGGCTGTCCAGAATGAATATGGCGCTTGACTTTGTGCTGGAAACAGAAAAAGCGAGTGCTTCCGTGCCAGTAATCAAGTCTTATCTTTCCAGAGGAAAGAAGGTCGTACTGTACCACGACCTCAAAGAGAGCAGAATCACAAGGCCGTTTGAGCTAACGGACGCCGAGTACAAAAAGATGAACGCGGAGCAAAAGAAGCAGTACAATGCGTTCAAGAAGATGTTCCCGGAATACGCTGACCTAGACTTGTCCCAAGAGCTGTCTGCTATAAACATTATCAAAGAAGCCTTTGGTGATAAAGTTAGATTCGTTAACGGCAACGAATCGGATAGCAAAAGAAAGGCGGCTGTAAAAGAGTTTAACGACGACAATAGCGGCGTTGATATTATTATGGTCACTTCTGCTGCTGGCCAAGAAGGCATTTCTCTGCACGACAAAACTGGCGCATATCCTAGAGTTTTAATCAACCTTGGGCTGCCCGTAAGACCTACCGCAGCAATTCAGATTGAAGGGCGCATATACAGATACGGAGCGAAATCTGACGCTATGTTTAGGTATCTGATTATAGGCTCGCCAGATGAGCAAAACGCCTTTTACGAAAAAATAGCGACTCGCTCTAAAACCGCAGAAAACATGGCCCTTGGCAGTGAAGCGCGAGCGTTAGACATTGCGTTTCAGAGTGGCTATTTTTCCGCTGTCCACGACTTAGGGAAAAAATTCGACTATACAACCGATGAGGAAAGCACAGGCGGCAAAGAATCTGACAGCCAATCCAGAGAGGCAGCAACGAAGGATTTGCTTAACACTGCCGCTGCTTCTGACGATATTCCCTTTAAAGCTGCCGTCAAGCGATTAGTTGACGCTGAACGCGAAAGCGAAATCGCAAGAAAACAGGAAGAAGTTCTGACGGAAGATAACGAAAAGAAATTCTTGAGAACCTTAAAGGATGCTTTCCGCGGCAGCAAGATTGCTACCGTGGCCGATGGTGTATACGTAGTTGAGCTTCCAAACGGCAATAACCTTTGGATTGACACCAACACGTCGCAAGCTGCTATCTTGGGTAAGATGACATATGAGCAGAAGAAGCAGATGCTGAGTGCGGCTGATATTAAGTCGTCTGGCTTTGTAATCCGCGGATATTACAACAAGGAAACCGTTAACGAAGCGGGCGGCGAAGTGGTTGATGTAATCAGACTGACCGAGGCGGCGAACGACGCTACGGTTTATCACGAAGTCATGCACTTTGTTCACAGAACCTTGCTGAAACCTTCTGAAATAGAGCATCTGTATCGTTACTACAGATATAAACTCAAAAAGCAAATGGGCGAAGCCGCTTTTAACAAGCTCACTGAAAAGGAAATCAGAAGGCGTTGCGAAGAAATGGAGTGCGACGACTACGCTGCATTTGTACAAGAGGACAAACGCCCGAAGAATCTGGCAGAGCGAATCGTTTGGAAGATTCAAAAATGGGTAGCTGGGCTTGCCAAAAAGTTCGGCATCGACACCGACACGGGCATTTTCCTTGCCGTCAAGAGCGGTAAAATGTTTGGGCGTGAAGGCCGAGACAACAAAACTGGTCGTAAGTATCAAGCTGTTGGTGAAAAGGCAAAAACCGCTGACGTTGCAAAGCTTTCTAAAGCCGAAGAACTTGAAAGACAAGGCAAATCTCGCGAGGAAATCTTTGACACTACTGGCTGGTGGAGAGCCAAGGACGGGAACTGGCGTTTCGAGATTAAGGATGACCCGGCACTGATAAATTTCAGTGAATTTCAAAAGATAGACTTCGACGATGAAGGCGCTACAAACTATGTAGAGCTGGGTGAAATTTACCACAACGAGAAGCTTTTCGATGCGTACCCGCAGTTGAGAAAGGTCAAAGTTTACGACGAGGAACGCAACGACGAGTATGCCGGGGTGGCATACACTAGCGAAGGCTATTTGGTGCTTACGGGCATAAGAGACGCGTTGGCGATACCTAGAGATTACAGAAGTTGGTTCCGAAAAGCTTTGATGAAAAGCGTCAAGGCGGACAGGTCAAATGTTGACGAAATTGAAAAACTGCTGGGTGAAACAGACAAACTTGTAGACGAGGCTTATTTCGGAGATTATTTTGCTGCCAAAAAACGGGCCATGGAATTAGCAGATAAACTTCCGGAACCTTTTTGGAAAGCATTCCCAGAGGAATATTTAGGCGACTCGTATTCCAATCTGTCAAAGATTGCCAAAGTGGTTCAGTGGACTAGAACGATGGGCATAATCGGAGAAACACAAACAGAGGACATTAGGGGAACCTTGCTGCATGAAATACAGCATTTTATTCAAAGTTACGAAGGCTTTTCCCCCGGCAGCAATGCAAAAAGCGTTCGCGAACAGGTAAATGCAAAGCTCGACAAAATGGGTTCGCCATTAAGTTTCTACCTGCTTCCCAAGGAACAGCGCAAAGCCTTGCAAAAAGAAAGGTCATACCTGAAAGGCAAACTGGGAGGCTTATCCGACTTTGAATTATACATGGATACGCACGGTGAGCAAGAGGCTAGAGCGGCAACAATCAGAGGCATGGGGGAAGGATATTGGGGCAAATATTATCAAGAAGCTCGCCAATATCCTTGGGAAAATATTGACGAGAACGAGAGTATAATTCTTCCGCCCGATCAAATTTTATCCTATTCTGCCAGCGAGCAACCTAACGGAGACTTGGCTTTCAAAGTGGAGGCGGTTGACGAAATCAATGGCAAAGCGATGCCGGATGACTTACGAGCCGTGGTTGCCGAAGCCAATCGTGAGGCAGATGAAGCTGGTGTTAAAGCTGGCGAAATCAAAACCAAAATCAACAAAATGACCGACCGTGCGAAAGATGCAGTTGGTGGCATCTTTGAGGCGACATTACGCAGCCCGAGCCGCCTTGCCGAAAAGAGTCCTGTGTTTAGAAGTTTCTATAACATCTACTCAAAAGCTCAAGAAACCCAAGAGAAGCTTCGCGCTAGGTGGAGAAAGCAATTCCAGACATTCGTTGGCATGTTAAAAGACAACCAGCAATTCGACGATTATTTAGACCTTTTGCAGTCTGGTGAGATGGAGCAAAAGGAGTATACGTTGAAAGAGCTGCAAGACGCTGGGTACGACAAGAATGTCGTCGAGGCTTACGTCCGCACACGCCAACTCATTCGCAATGTATGGAGTGCAGTAAACGACGCGCATAGAGGTCTGACGCACGTTCGTGAAACCTTGAGTGCAAAAGAGTTCAAGGCACTGATGAAGGAACCGTTTTTGGAGAATGTAGAAGTTCTCGTGCCCGACGGTTCCAAGAAAGATTCTAATGCCAAAAAATGGGTGTCAGCATCAAAGCTGGAGAAGATTGTGAATGGCGTAGAGTACGAGGTGCGCTATGACAAGCCAAGAGTTTATACAAGCTCTTCCAAGGAAGTTGTGACTCCAGAGCAGTTGAAAGAGCTGCAGAACAGCCCGTATGCTGTTGTGTCAGCGGTTGTTGAAAAGCACATTGGCGAGAACGGTCCTGTATATTACGAAGCCAAAGTGAAGCGCGTAGCTCCACCGATTGGAAAAATCGCTGGCTATTTACCGCATATCTTTGAGCAGTGGATGGTTTTGGCAGAAACCAAAGACGGACTTGTGCCTGTCGGAAGCGGCAAGAACTTGAAAGAAGCCTATAAGGCAGCTCAATATTTGCAGCAAAACGGCGGTGAAAAAGTCAACCTCCAAATCGCGCCCAAGTTCTTCGACCCCAACAGATACTTGAGCGACGAAAACAATTCTGCTGGCGGCAAAAAATCTTCCCTTATTGTTAGCGACGCAGAGTATATCGCACTGCAAAGAGCCATTGTTGACAACTGCAAGATGAGTGTACCAGAAGCAAGAGATGCGTTGAAGGGTGTTGTGGGCCGTACAAACCGCAACCGCTTCTTTGGCAATCTGCGCCACAGAAAAGGCAGAGTTGGCTACAACTCCAATGTCATCAATTCTTTGGACAGATACTTTACAATGTCGTCCAGATATTGTGCTTTGCAGCCAGCGAAGCAGAAGTCGATAAAACTGTTCGAGAGGACCTTCGGACGTTGGGATAAAGAGTATGGCGGCAAAGAGGCGATGGCCAACATCATCAAGCGCTATATTCGCCATAACAACGGCACTCCGAACTACCTCGAATCCATGATTAACAGCATGATTGCCAAGAACGATTGGCTGTTGAAGAATCTGAACGCTAATTACGGCGACAGATTGGGTGTAGCACTCGCCGGAAACATCAACGGATTTTTAAGCAAGAGCCTTTTAGGCTTCTTGAATGTATCGTCCGCCCTCGTCAATATGACGCAGTTGGTCAATACGGTGGCGTTGATAGGCGTAGGGCACACAGCACACGGCATGTCGGCGCTGAAAAACATGAGTCTTTCCGACAAGAAGGTTTTGGCAGAGGTCGGCGTCCCTTATAACATCGGACTTGATACTCCTAGTGGCTTCTCTAAACGCAGAAGTGCTATCGAAGGCAAACGCCAAGGCTTTGCACGCTTGCGCTCTATGATTAGCAAGGCAGGAGACAAGGGCATGTACTTCTTCAAAAAAGCTGATGAAATTACAAGAGCTGTGGCTGTTTTGGGCGCGTACAACGAAGCGACAAAAGACAAGGGGATGAGCCACAAACAAGCGATAGCTTATGCTAGACGCATAAATCGTGAAGCCAACTTCGATTACGGCTCATCTGACGCTCCGGGCATCTATCAGATGTTTAGCGGAACAGTTCTTGGCGACTTGGGCCTGCTGTTCCAGAAATACCCTATGAAAGAATGGGAGCTGATGATGTCGCTTATGCCGCACTTTGGCAAAGGAACGAAAGCACAAAAGGCAAGATTCTGGGCAACATACCTTCTCATGGCTGGCTTTGCAGGATTGCCCGGCGGAGACTGGCTGGATGAGTTCTTGGAGAAAATACTGGGATATAAGCCATCCAGTGTTTTGAAAATGGAGTTGTTTAAAAACCTTGGAGATAACCCGGTTTCAAGAACGCTTGTATATGGCATCTTCTCTAATCTCGGTGTAGATATTTCCAGACGAGTTGGCATGTCTAGCATGTTCCCGGACTACGATTCCTTACTGGAGTATTTGGCAGGTCCTGCGGGCAGCGTAATCCCCGGCAGCATTGCTAGTGCAATGTCTGGCGATTACATCAAGGCCATGAAAACAGTTAACCCAGCCATAGGCAATATCGCAGAGGCGCTACGCGGCTATAGCACTAACTCCAAAGGCCAAGTATCATACAAGTACGAGGGTACAGAAAAGTACCTCAAGGGTATGGGATTTAGACCAGTAGGCCAGAGCTTAGCGGCAGACATGTCATCCGCGACATACGCTGCAAAGACACGTACTAAAAACAAAAAGCAAAAACTGTTGATGGATGCCGCGAGAAAGCGCGCCGATGGCGAGAAGCTTACTACAGCAGAAATGACAGAGCTTAGAAAGAACGGCATAACAGGCGCGCAATTGAAAAAAGCTGTTAGTGATTTAACATTAACAACTGCTGAACGTGCGCAGAAATACATGTCGAAACAGCAGAAAAAAGATTTTGCTGATGTACCAACATTGGGTAAATAAAGTCGGGGGAGCCGTTACCTAGGAACGGCTGTATATAAAAAGAGCCACTGCTTGCGCGGTGGCTCAAACTATTTTCTGAGAGGTGAAAAATGGACTTAGAGTTACTGAGCTTTTTGATTAGCGGGCTGGCGTTCGTGGGTGCTTGGTTGATTGTTCAGCCGCAGAGAGTTGAGAATGATGCGCTGCATCAAAGCATTGATAACAATACAAATGCGCTGAGGGAACTGACAGGGCTTATCAACGAGATGCGTATCGAGCAAGGCAAGGTAGACCAGCAGCTTGACGGCCTTTGGCACCGCTACAAAGAGGTTAAAGAAGAACTGGAAGAACTGCGTAAATGCTGTCACTGCGGAGGTAAAGGCGGTGAATAGCTTGTGTGGAACAAGATTAGAGGCTACATCGGGAAATCTTTAGATATAGCCAAGGACAGGATTAACGATATGCAGTCGCCTATCAAGTGGCTGATAGTGTCCTATTTTGCTTTAGTTTTGTTGCTGGTGCTGACGTACTACGGTGCGTGGTGCTGGCAGGCTTACTACGGCAAGATTGTGATGAGCGACTTGCTGGCGCTAATCCAAGAGATGATTGGCCCTGCCATGGTAGGCTTCGTGACCTTTATCGCAGGCTGCTTTGTCGATGTTAACGGCAACGGTATTCCCGACAAATTTGAGGACAATGAGGACAACAAGGAGCGTGAAGAAAACGGCTAAGGTAATTGTGAAAGAAACACACCTTGATTTTGACAGTTTGAACGAGCGCCAACAAACCAATATGATTGTGGTGCATCATACAGGTAATCCGACGGATGACGACCTGTCGGCGGCGGAGATTCATAATTCTCATAAAGCTCAGGGCTGGGCTGGCATCGGCTACCATTATGTTATCCGCAAGGATGGCACAATCGAGCGAGGCAGACCTAGATGGGCTGTTGGTGCTCATGCTTACGGTAGAAACAGAGATACTATCGGCATCCATGTGTGCGGTAATTTCGAGATTGCACGCCCTACGCCAGAGCAGCTCAACAGTCTCTCTGCGCTCATTGGCGAGCTATGCAATATCTACAACCTGACGGCGGCAAAAAACGTCGTGGTGGGGCACAGAGACCTCATGGCGACCGCCTGCCCCGGCAGGAAGCTTTATGAAAAGATGCAGACCATCCGCGGCAATGCCGAATGGTATAGGCTGCATTAAGAAAGGTAGGTGAATAAACGATGATGGAGAAAGTTGATAACTTTTTAGAGTATGTCACTGATAAGAAATTTCTGGCTGGACTTGTGCTGGGCTTTGCGTTAGGCGCACTGCACCACTATTTCGGCTTGTGATAACCAACTAGCGACAAAGCACAAACAGTTCAACAGGGGGACAATTTGTCCCCTTGTTACTGTTATATGAGGTAAAAATGGATGGATTTAAAACATTTATTAAAAACAATCGCCTTTTGTTTATTGCTCTTGCTATCTTCTTGTGCGTTGGTATCTGGTTCAGCTTCGGCGCAGGAAGCAGAACGCACGATAGCGGAAGCGGAGTACACGATAACGGAGAGCGAGTTGACGCTGTTCGACACGAGATTAGAACAGCTCGCGAGCAGCAACACAAAATTAGCGAGGGATTGCAGAGTGCTGAAAGCAGAGCTGGCAAAGTCACAAGCAGCCTTGAGCGAAGCGCAAGTGCAAACCAAGAAGTTGCAAGCAGAGCTGACAGCATTGAGGAAACAATCGAACAGCAACGAGCTGCTATTGCGGACTGCCAACGAATCGTTAGAACTATACGCGAAAGAGGTAAAAAGGCAGCAACGGATAATTAAGACACAGCGCAACATAGCATGGGTATTACTAGGCGGCGCTTTAGCGGTGGCAATCGCAACATAATATGGACGATTTCAAAAAGCGTGCAAGGGATTGGCTGCATAATTCGACGCGAGAAGAATTTTACGCCATGCTGCACGAAGCAAAGGTCAGCCCTCGGCAATACGTTGTCTGCGAAAAGCGATTTGTCGATGGACTGATGAATTACCAGATTGGTATGGAAATGAATATTTCCGATAAGACTGTTGAACGTGATGTTGCTGCTGCATATGAGTCTGTTTTACGTGTTTTGAAATCTAGAATAAAGCGAAGCCCCTTGGGTATACGACTTTGTATCGTATGCCTAAGGGGCTTATTTTTTATGCGTTAAATACAAAATATATGTCTGAATGATGAGGGAATGTTGATAGAACGATTTAACAAAAATATCGCAAAATATAAGTGTGAGGTGATAACAATGTACGGACAACAATACACACCGAATCCTTATGTGGGAGCTGCACCGCAGATGCAACAGCGATTAAATTATTTGCAGCAACAGATGCAGATGTATCAGCAACCGCAAATGCCTATGAGTCAGATGCCTCAAGCATTAAAAGGCAGAGTGGTGACTGGTATAGATGAAGCAAAGGCTGCACAGATAGACCTTGACGGCAGTAGTACCTTCTTTCCATGTCCGGCGGAGGGAAAGATTTACGAGAAGTCTATAGACCTAAACGGGCTGCCTGTATTCAGAGTTTATCAATTAAGTAATCCGCAGGAGCAGAAGCAAGTTGTATACGCTGAACGAAGTTATGTGGATAATTTGATTCAACGTGTGGATAAATTAGAAAAACAGCTAGGAGGTATGAACCATGAACCCGATGCAAATAATGGCAATGTTACAGAATAGTGGCAATCCAATGCAGATGCTTACGCAAATGGCGCAGCAGAATCCTATGATGGGGCGCGCTATGCAGATGGGCAAAGGCAAAAACGAGGTACAGTTGAAAGAAACTGTACGCAACCTCGCGAAGCAACGCGGCATGAGCGACGAGCAGCTTCAGCAGATGTTATCTAATTTCGGCTTAACTCTTTGATGCGCACAGAGAGTTCGCATATATCATCGGAAGGAGTGAATTATCATGACTTTAGAAAATGGCGGCGCAGGCGTAGTACCTGTAATGGACATGAACCGCGGCTATGGCGACTGCATGGGCTTCGGTGGCGGCTGGTGGGCATGGATTCTCATTATTTTCGTAATGATGGGCGGTTGGGGAGGCAACTGGAACAATCGCGGCAACATGGGAGCTGAAATCTTTGCAAACGGTTCCATGACGCGCGACCAGATTGCAGACCAGTTTTCCATGCAAGATATTAAAGACGGTATTCGTGGCATTCAGAACGGCCTGTGTGACGGCTTTTATGCTCAAAACACTACCATGCTTAATGGCTTTAACGGCGTTCAACGCGACCTTATGCAAACAGGCTATCAGCTTGGCAACCAGCTTGCGGAGAATCGTTTTTCGCAGCAACAGTGCTGCTGCGAAACTAACCGCAACATTGACGCAGTGCGCTATGAGAACGCACGCAACACCTGCGATATTGTCAATGCAGTGAAAGAAGATGGTGAAAAGACCAGAGCGGTTC
>OLHG01000528.1_pt1 | contig 27021 bp, 26 predicted proteins | sample 1605971 | NCBI WGS metagenome assembly OLHG01 (sample SAMN03283289) | human gut metagenome | biome: human-associated habitat; material: feces | host: Homo sapiens | place: Peru | collected 2012 | reverse complement strand
TTGTAGAGCCGTATACGAGACCCGTACGTACGGTTCAATGGGAGGGGCGAAAATATTTATTTTTTCTCTACCCTATTAAAATTTCTGGAAGTTCACTATTTCGTGCACCAGCCTCTTGCCATTCTTGCGGGATACCATTTTTGAAACCATGCTGTGAAAATCCCCATCAATATCGGGATTAAATTATTCACAATGATAAGTAGACAGTAAAATGCATCTCTAGTACGCGTTCTTTTCCATCGTAGGCGTCTTTGTTATAAAGAGTAGCCATTTGTCGGATAAACACAAGATCATCAGGTTCCTTCTTTCCGGTCGTTTTGTTGATTCCCCAACTGGCATCCGTCATTTTTTTCAAATACATCCTTGGGATATAAAAGCGTGTGGAGTATTTCATCAGTTTCTTTAGAGATGGCTCCAGTTCTTGCATATTCGGATCCGGCACATTTTACCGCAGTAAGATATTCACTTGTTCTTGCTGACAATTCTTTTACACGAAATAATTCTCCCTGACCACAAAAAACAGTCGTATAATTGCCTTTGCCGAGGAAATGATCAACATTCGCAACACACTGTCATAGTTTTCATTTGCAGAATAAAAGCCACAGGTAGTGCCTTTTGCCTTCTATGTCATATCTGGCTTCAGGACTGCCGCTTCCATACCCATCCTGCCTTGTACTCATAAAAGGAAGGATGGGTATGGAAGTTGTCGATCGATCAAATTCTTTAAGATGCTTGGAACATTAAAATAATACAGTGAAAAAATATCCGTTTTTAATTCCTTCAATAAAACTGTACGCAAGCTTTAATGAATTACTTCTTTTACCTTTCGGGCTTCCATTGATCAGAAGTATCTTCATATTTCAAGCCTCCCTTCTTAACCATCGATCTCAGATTTCTTTTTCCGCTTCATCTCAGAAACCTTCGGTATTGACTGCTGTGTAATGTTTGGAAGTTTTAATCCCGTTATGCTCTTTAAGATCCATACAAAAGTCAGCATTACAAGAATTGGGATTGCACAGGTTGTTACGATCATTACAGCCACGCCTTCTAAGATCTTGTTCAAGCCCTTCTCAATAGCATCGATTTTTTCTGAGGCAGCTGTGCCGACGGTATCGACAGCATCACTTACCTTGTCTTTTAAGTTGTTGATAAAGTCGGTGATAGAAGAAGGTGTATTATTGTTTTCAATATCATTTGTTTTGTTGCTGTCGGCAGCAGAGGCAGAGTCATTATCTTTATCCAATAATTTTTCAGTATCTTCTAATGCAAAATCCATATCGTAGGATTTTGCATAAGTTTCGTTCACCTTATTCGTCACCCAGACGCTGGTAGGAATCAGTCCCCAGAAAAGGATTCCAAGAATGATACTTTTGATCCCGATCCTGTAAATGAATTCCTTCCATCCGGCTTTCAGAAAATTACTGGTTGCCATCAGAATACATCCGATAGGAAATAAGATTTTAAAGGCAATGTATCCTGTGATGGTCAGTAAATATTTCTCAATAATGATCACAGCATAAACGATCACCATATAACCTGCAACATCAGCAAGCTTATTCGCAACAGGAGTTGTTGCATCTCCTGGTATTGCAGCTGCTCCGGTTGCAAGTGCTGTTGCAGTACCTGTAAGCTCCAAAGCCTTTTTCTGCAATTCATTCAAAGTATTAATAATCCTACTGTATGTATCAGCGGAAGTTGCCCATTTTGAGATTGCAAAAAAAGAGATTAATGCAATTGCAATGCATATAAGACTATAAATTAAATACTTTTGCATGGATTTTTTGTCATTTTTAATCGCGACATCTGTACAGTTTGTATTTCTGTCATTATTCATGTCTTTTGTTTCCTTTCATAAAATTTAGCTGTTTTTAAATACGCAATAAATTAACGTAGATTCAGATTTTTTAATCCAAATAAAGTATATCATTTCGAAAAAGGTAATTCAATTAGAACAAAAATAAACAGAATCAAAAGTAGTTGACATTTCGTATTACGAAAGTATAATAGTATAGGTGAGAGAAAGGAGATTACCTATGGCTAAGATGGGACGTCCGAAGTCAGACGTGATCAAAGATAAAATTGTGACAATCCGAATGTCTGCGGAGGAACATCAGAAACTTAGGGACTATTCTGAGAAGCATCAACAGACGATAACGGAAACCCTTAAAGAAGGAGTTGACTTATTATATAAGACTCGTGATTAAGGTGTATTTTTGTGAAGAACATTACGAAATCAAGAGATTATAGTAATGAAAAGATAGAACGAAAAGGAGAAGTGCTATGGCATTAAAGAAAAAACCGGTAACAGGAATGAAAGATATTCTTCCTGCAGAGATGGAGATCAGAGATTATGTGATCGGTCTGATCAAAGAGACATATAGAAGCTTTGGATTCTCATCCATTGAGACTCCATGTGTAGAGCATATCGAGAACCTGTGCAGTAAGCAGGGTGGAGATAATGAGAAGCTGATCTTCAAGATCTTAAAGCGTGGGGAGAAGCTGAGACTTGCAGAGGCGAAGGAAGAAGCTGATCTTGTAGATGGAGGACTTCGTTATGACCTGACACTTCCGCTGTCCAGATATTATGCAAATCATTCTAATGAGCTTCCGGCACCGTTCAAAGCACTTCAGATGGGAAGTGTATGGCGTGCCGACCGTCCGCAGAGAGGACGTTACCGTCAGTTTATGCAGTGTGATATCGATATTCTTGGCGAGCCGTCTAACCTTGCTGAGATTGAGCTGATCCTTGCTACAACATCTCTGCTTGGAAAACTGGATTTCAATAACTTTACGATCCGTATCAATGACCGCCGTTTCCTGAAGGCAATGGCAGCTTACAGTGGATTTGAAGAGAAAGATTATGACAGCGTATTTATCACACTGGATAAGATGGACAAGATCGGTCTTGACGGTGTTGCAGCAGAGATGAAGGAAAATGGATATGCAGAGGAATCTGTTGAGAAATATCTTCAGTTGTTCAAGGAGATTACAGGAGATGTAGAAGGTGTTCGTGCATGCAAGGAAAAACTTCAGGGATTCCTTCCGGAAGATGCGGCAGACTCTCTTGAAATGATCATCACAAGTGTTGAAAGTGCGAAGGAAGCAGATTTCCGTATGCTGTTTGATCCGACACTGGTACGTGGAATGTCTTATTATACAGGAACTATTTTTGAGATTTCTATGGATGAGTTCGGCGGATCTGTAGGTGGTGGCGGACGCTACGACAAGATGATCGGTAAGTTTACAGGACAGGATACACCGGCAGTTGGATTCTCTATCGGATTTGAACGTATTGTTATGCTTCTGATGGAGCGTGGATACAAAGTTCCGACAAGCAAAGAGAAGAAGGCATTCTTGATCGAGAAGAATATGCCGAAGGAAGGTATGCTCAAGGTTCTTGATCTTGCGAAGAAGGAGCGTGCAGCGGGACGTCAGGTAATGATCATGAACATGAAGAAGAACAAGAAGTTCCAGAAGGAGCAGCTTGCAGAACAGGGATACACAGATATTACAGAGTGCTACAGAGATTCTGTTGATAACTTATAGAAAAAAGGGAAAGGAAGTAAATAACCATGGCTGAATCAATGCAGGGGCTTAAGAGAACACACCGTTGTGGTGAACTCTCAGCAGCCAATGTTGGGGAAACTGTAACTATCATGGGATGGGTACAGAAGAACAGAAATAAAGGAGGACTTGTATTTACAGACGTAAGAGACCGTTCTGGAATTATACAGGTTGTATGTGAAGAAGGAACTACAGATGCAGCGATCATTGAGAAAGCAGCATCTTTACGTGCAGAGTATGTAGTTGCTGTTGTCGGAAAGGTTGAGAAACGTTCCGGTGCAGTGAATGACAAGATCGCGACAGGTGAGATTGAGGTGATCCCTAGCGAACTTCGTGTACTTTCCGAGTCACAGACACCTCCGTTCCCAATTGAAGAAAACTCAAAGACAAAAGAAGATATCCGTTTGAAATATCGTTATCTTGATCTTAGAAGACCAGATCTGCAGAGAAATCTTCGTATGAAGAGTCAGGTTATGACACTGACACGTCAGTTCTTCTCAGATGAAGGGTTCCTTGAAGTAGAGACTCCAATGCTTGGAAAGACAACTCCGGAAGGCGCGAGAGATTATCTTGTACCAAGCCGTATTCATCCGGGATCTTTCTACGGACTTCCACAGTCTCCGCAGCTTTACAAACAGCTTCTGATGTGTTCAGGTGTAGACCGTTACATCCAGATTGCAAGATGTTTCCGTGATGAGGATCTTCGTGCGGACAGACAGCCGGAATTCACACAGATCGATATGGAACTTTCTTTCGTTGACGTAGATGATGTTATTGAAGTAAATGAAAAGTATCTTAAGAAACTTTTTAAAGAAGTTCTTGATGTAGACGTACAGCTTCCAATCCAGAGAATGACATGGCAGGAAGCAATGAACCGTTATGGTTCTGACAAGCCGGATCTTCGTTTCGGAATGGAACTGAAAGATGTATCTGATGTAGTGAAAGACTGTGGATTTGCAGTATTTACAGGCGCACTTGAGAATGGCGGAAGCGTTCGTGGTATCAATGCCAAAGGACAGGGCAGCATGCCGAGAAAGAAGATCGACAAGCTGACAGCATTTGTTAAAGATTACGGCGCTAAAGGACTGGCTTATGTTGCACTCCAGGAAGATGGAACAGTGAAGTCTTCATTTGCAAAATTCATGACAGACGAGCAGATGGATGCACTTGTAAAAGCTATGGATGGAGAGCCGGGAGATCTGCTTCTCTTTGCAGCTGACAAGAATAAAGTGGTATGGGATTCTCTTGGAGCACTCCGTGTTGAGATTGCAAAACAGCTTGAGCTTCTTGATAAGAATGAGTATCGTTTTGTATGGATCACAGAGTTCCCGTTGCTTGAGTGGAGCGAGGAGCAGAATCGTTTTGTTGCAATGCACCACCCATTTACAATGCCGATGGAAGAAGACATCCAGTACATCGAGTCTGATCCGGGAAGAGTCCGTGCGAAAGCATATGACATCGTTCTGAACGGAAATGAGATTGGTGGCGGTAGTGTCAGAATCTTCCAGGATGATATCCAGGAAATGATGTTCAAGGCACTTGGCTTTACAAAAGAGCAGGCTTACAGCCAGTTCGGATTCCTTCTGGATGCGTTTAAATACGGAGTTCCGCCGCACGCAGGACTTGCTTACGGTCTTGACCGTCTTGTTATGCTTATGGCAAAACAGGACAGCATCCGTGACGTAATCGCATTCCCGAAGATCAAAGATGCATCCTGTCTGATGACAGAGGCTCCGACACCGGCTTCCGAGAAGCAGCTGGAAGAGCTTAGCCTTGCTGTTGCTGTAGAGGAGAATGAGGAAGAGACAACAGAAGAATAAATGGTGATTTTTCTGACAATATCAAAAGAAATTTAAAATATAATAAAATTTCTCTTGACAAATAGAAAGAGGACAACTAAAATAAGACACATCAAAAGCAAAAACCGATGAGAAAGAGAAGTAAGTTTTAGAAGAGATCACAGAGAGCAGCAGATGGTGGGATTGCTGTATGGATTCTGATTCTGAATGGACTTTCGAGGGCGGCCTGAAATGAAAAGAGTAGGAACCGCCGGGAACCGAACCCGTTATCAATCAGGAGCGTATGTTAGTACGTGAGAAAGTGGACGAACGTCAATTTGAGTGGTACCGCGATAATAATGAATTTTATTACCGTCTCAAGCAGTAAGCTTGAGGCGGTTTTTTATATGTTAGGAAAGTTAAAGAAATCCACAGCTTATTGACAAGAATCCCAAATCGGCTCCTTTGCTTTTGCAGATTTATTTAAAAAGAAAAAAGGAGACAACAATTATGAAAAAGAGAGTATTAGCAGTTATTTTAGGAGCAGTAATGACAATGAGCCTTGCAGCATGTGGATCATCTGATGCAGGAAAGACATCTTCTGATGATGGAGAGAAGAGTTACACAATCGGTATTTCACAGTTTGCAGAGCATGGTTCTCTTGATAATTGCCGTGAGGGATTTTTAGAAGGACTGAAAGAAGAAGGAATCGAGGAAGGCAAGAACCTGACAGTAGAAGTGAAGAACGCAGCAGCAGATCAGGGAACAGCAAAACAGATCAGTGATGGATTTGTTTCAGACAAAGTGGATCTTGTATGTGCAATCGCAACACCAAGTGCACAGGCAGCTTACAATTCAGCAATGAACTCCGACATTCCGGTTGTATACACAGCAGTTACAGACCCGGTTGCAGCAAAGCTTGCGAAAGAGGATGGAACACCTGCAGGAAATGTAACAGGAACAAGTGATGAACTTCCGATTAAAGCGCAGCTCGAGATGATTCGTGAGATGCTTCCGGATGCGAAGAATATCGGAATCCTTTACACAACAAGCGAAGCAAACTCTGTATCAGCTCTTGCAAAATATAAAGAGCTTGCCGGAGACTATGGATTCACAATCGTTGATAAAGGAATCGCACAGACAGCCGATATCTCTCTTGCAACAGATGAACTTCTGACAGAGGTTGACTGCCTGACAAATCTTACAGATAACACAGTAGTTGCTTCCCTTGCAACAATCCTTGATAAAGCAAACAAACAGAACATTCCGGTGTTCGGAAGTGAGATCGAGCAGGTAAAGATAGGATGTCTGGCAGCAGAAGGACTTGACTATGTAGCACTTGGAAAACAGACAGGTAAGATGGCAGCAGAGATTCTGAAAGGTGAGAAGAAAGCATCTGATATGAACTTTGAGACGATTACAGAACCAGGTTTCTATGTAAATGAAAAAGTTGCTGAAAACCTTGGAGTTACAGTTCCGCAGGATCTTGCAGATGAAGCGGTAGAGAGCTTTACAGAGATTACAAAATAGTATTGAAACAGAGAGGTTAACACATTATGGGGATTTATATTACGATTTTAGAACAGGGACTGATCTACGGAATCCTGGCGTTGGGAGTATATATCACATATAAGATACTGGATTTCCCGGATCTGACAGTAGATGGAAGCTTTCCACTTGGAGCCGCACTGACAGCGACGATGATCACAAGAGGCGTTCATCCAATCCTGACACTGCCGGCATCATTCCTGATCGGTGTGCTTGCCGGAGTCTGCACAGGCCTGATTCATGTAAAATTCAAGGTAAGAGATCTCTTATCCGGAATTATCATGATGACAGCATTGTGGACGATCAACTTAAGACTGGCAGGAACAGCAAATGTCCCAATCTTTGGAGAGGACAGTATCTTTGATAATGCATCCGTAAATGGAATCTTCCATGATGGCCTTTCAAATTATAAAGTACTTGTGATCGTGCTTGTGATCGCAGTGATCAGCAAAGTGTTATTAGACCTTTATATGAAGACAAAATCAGGTTTTCTGCTCCGCGCAGTAGGAGATAATGACGTATTGGTCACATCTCTTGCAAAAGATCAGGGCAATGTGAAAATCTTAGGACTTGCAATTGCAAACGGACTTGTTGCTCTTTCGGGAAGTATTTTCTGTCAGGAGCAGCGCGTATTTGAAATTTCAAGTGGAACCGGTGCAATCGTAATCGGTTTGGCAAGTGTTATTATCGGAACAAGCTTATTTAAAAATGTATCCTTTATGAAAGCAACAACAGCAGTGCTGATCGGATCTGTGATCTATAAAGCCTGTGTTGCAGCAGCGTTGAAGTTCTTTGAACCACAGGACATGAAACTGATCACAGCGGTATTATTCCTTGTGATCCTGGTAATCGGTGGAGAACGCAGAAAGAAGGTGAAGAAGAATGCTCGAGCTTAGAAATATTGAAAAATACTACAATCCGGGGACTATCAATGAGATGTGCCTGTTTGACAAATTCAATTTGACCGTAGACAAAGGAGAATTTGTCTCCGTAGTCGGAAGTAATGGTTCGGGTAAGACTTCTATGCTGAACATCCTCTGTGGAAGTATTCCGGTAGACGGTGGACAGATCCTGATGAACGGTGAAGATATTACAACAAAAAAAGAGTTCAAGAGAAATCAGAAGATTGGACGTGTTTATCAGAATCCGGCAATGGGAACATGCCCGACAATGACGATTCTTGAAAATATGTCCCTTGCGGATAATAAAGGAAAATTCTTTGGCCTCAGTTCCGGAATCAATAAGGCGCGTAAAGAATATTATCGTGAGATTTTAAGCCAGCTTGGACTTGGACTTGAGAATAAAATGGATGTGAAAGTAGGATCTCTTTCCGGCGGACAGCGTCAGGCAATCGCCCTTCTGATGTCTACGATGACGCCGATTGATTTCCTGATCCTTGATGAGCATACAGCGGCTCTGGATCCGAAAACAGCAGAGCTGATCATGGAATTGACAGGAAAGATCGTAGAAGAGAAAAAGCTTACAACGATCATGGTCACACATAATCTTCGCTATGCAGTGGAATACGGAAACCGCCTGCTGATGATGCATCAGGGTGGAGTTGTGATGGATCTCAAAGGAAAAGAAAAAGAAGAACTTCAGGTAGAAGATATCTTGAGCAAGTTCAATGAGATCAGTATAGAGTGTGGAAATTAAATACTTAAAAATACAAAGAAAGGATTGATAGCTGTCACTTAGACAACTGTCAATCCTTTTTTAAAGCTTTTTATTCGTCCCATCCTTCGTAGAATCGGATATTTACGGAAATATTTCTTACAATCTCATCTTCAGCAAGTTCAATATCTTCCAGATCAGATACATGTGGGAAGATTGGATCCTCTTCTTCTAATTCAACAGTGATCCATGTTCTTGCAGCTTCATTTGCATTGTCGATCGCGTCGTCCAAAGTTTCTCCGGATGCCTCGCAGCATTCGAGATCCGGGAAATGTGCGTCATAGCCTCCATCTTCCTTCTTACGGAATACGGCTGGATATATAAATTTCATTTCATAATTCCTCCTGGTTTCTAAAACATAATCTGTTACTTAGTATAGTTGATAAAAAATAAAATGGCAAGAGGGGAACGTTTTAGATATGAAAAAAGCACTTAAATCTTTAAAGATCTAAGTGCTTCAGAGCGACAGACGGGGTTCGAACCCGCGACCCCAACCTTGGCAAGGTTGTACTCTACCAACTGAGCCACTGTCGCATAACTTATTGTTCCGACGAACAATGAATATCTTACTACAAGATCATTAAAATGTCAACAGAAAATAATAAAAAAATTAGAGAAAATGAAAAAATTAAGTCTAAGACTTCCTAGTGAAAGAAAATCATGCTATACTGTGGTTACTGTGACTTAAAACAACAGATGTGAAAAGAAGGATGTTGTAGATCTTTGTTCTATAATAAAAGAACAAATTACACAGGGATAAAAGATGAAAGAGGTGTCCATAATGAAAACAGTAAAGGTAGCAATTCTCGGACTTGGAACAGTAGGATCCGGTGTCTATAAACTGATTCAGAAGCGTGCTGATGTGATGGAGAAGACAATCGGTGCTCAGATGGAAGTGAAGAAGATTCTTGTTCGCAATATAAATAAGAAGAGAGAGGGTGTAGACGCTTCTCTTTTGACAGATAATTGGAACGATATTATTGAAGATGAGGAGATTCAGATCGTAATTGAAGTTATGGGCGGTATAGAGCCGGCGAAGACGATGATCCTTGAGGCACTCAGAGCTGGTAAGAATGTAGTTTCTGCGAATAAGGACCTGATTGCAGAGGAAGGACATGTACTTCTTGCAACAGCAGAGGAGCATCATGTTGATTTCTTGTTTGAGGCAGCAGTTGCCGGAGCAATTCCGATCATTCGTCCGATGAAGCAGTGCCTGGCTGTAAATGACATCTCTGAAGTTGTTGGTATCGTGAATGGTACTACAAACTACATCTTGACAAAGATGACAGAAGAAGGAATGGATTTCTCAGATGCACTTGAGAAGGCTCAGGAGCTTGGATTTGCTGAGGCTGACCCGACATCGGATGTAGAAGGTCTTGATGCAGGCCGTAAGGTAGCGATCATGGCTTCTATCGCGTTCCATTCCAGAGTAGTATTTCCTAACGTATTTACAGAAGGAATCACGAAGATCACAGCGAAAGATATCGAGTATGCGAAAGAATTTGACAGTGTGATCAAACTGCTTGGTGTAGCACATAACACAGAGAGTGGAATTGAAGTAGGTGTTTACCCAATGATGATCCATAAGGATCACCCACTTGCATCTGTAAGAGATTCCTTCAACGCTGTATTTGTTCATGGAGATGCAGCAGATGATGCAATGTTCTATGGACGCGGTGCAGGAGAGTTCCCGACAGCCAGTGCAGTTATGGGAGATGTGATCGATGTTGCGAGAAATATGGCGTATGGCTGCAATGGAAGAATCAGCTGTACATGTTATAAGAACCTTCCGGTAAAAGACATCGGGGATGTGAAGAATAAGTTCTTTATCCGTATGCAGGTGACAAATGAACCAGGTGTTCTTGCAGCAGTTGCAGAGGTATTTGGTAATCATAAGGTTAGTATCACAAGAGTTGTTCAGGAACATACACAGCCACATCAGGCAGAGCTTGTTATTGTAACTGAGAGTGTGAAAGAGAAATATATGAAGCGTGCCCTGGAAGAGCTTCTGGCACTGCCTAGCATTTTGGAAGTGAGCAGCATTATCCGCGAGTATTAAGCAGAAGAAGTAGAAATCAGACAGAAACTTACAGGTTTATCGGATGTGATATTTCTATATGAAAGAAGAATCATTGGTCAAGAAGGAGAAAAATAGTTGAGTTACGCAGATAAAGTATTTATTGATATGTGCAGAGACATTATAGAGAATGGAACAAGCACAGAGGGTGAGAAGGTACGCCCAAGATGGGAGGACGGAACACCGGCATATACCATTAAGAAATTTGGAGTGGTCAACCGCTATGACTTGTCTAAGGAATTCCCGGCACTGACTCTTAGAAGAACCGGGATCAAGAGCTGTGTGGATGAGATGCTCTGGATCTGGCAGAAGAAGTCGAATAATATTAATGATCTGAACAGTCATATCTGGGACAGTTGGGCTGATGAGGATGGTTCGATCGGAAAAGCTTATGGTTATCAGATGCAGGTGAAGCATCAGTACAAAGAAGGCATGATGGATCAGGTAGACCGCGTGATTTATGATTTGAAGAATAATCCGTATAGCCGTCGTATTATGACAAATATTTACGTGCATCAGGATCTTCATGAGATGAATCTATATCCATGTGCATATAGTATGACATTTAATGTGACAAAGGAAAAGGACAGTGACAAGCTCACACTGAATGGAATTCTTAACCAGCGTTCTCAGGATGTCCTTGCGGCAAATAACTGGAATGTGTGTCAGTATGCAGTATTGCTTCATATGTTGGCGCAGGTATGTGACATGAAGGTCGGAGAGTTTGTTCATGTGATCGCAGATGCACATATTTATGACAGACATGTTCCGATGATTGAGGAACTGATTTCAAGAGAACCGCTTCCGGCACCGAAGTTTTGGCTGAACCCGGAAGTGAAAGACTTCTATGATTTTACACCGGATGATGTGAAACTGGAAGGATATGAGACACATCCGCAGATTAAAAATATACCAATCGCTGTGTAAAGGAGAAGAAGTATGCAGGCAATCGTAGCAGCAGATAATAATTGGGGAATCGGTTACCAGAACAGACTGCTGGTGAGCATTCCATCAGATATGAAGTTCTTTCGTCAGAAAACAACAGGAAATGTTGTAGTTATGGGACGAAAGACACTGGAAAGTTTCCCGAACGGACTTCCTTTGAAGAATAGAGTGAATATTGTTCTTACGAAGAATAAAAATTATCAGGTGAAAGATGCAGTGATCGTTCACTCAGAGGAAGAACTTTTAGAAGAATTGAAGAAGTATCCGAGTGAGAAGATTTATGTGATCGGTGGCGAGAGCATTTACAAGATGATGCTTCCATATTGTGATACTGTATATGTAACAAAGATAGACCGTGAATTCCAGGCAGACACTTATTTCCCGAATCTGGATCAGATGGATGAATGGAAGATGACGGAAGAAGGAGAAGAACAGACTTGTTTTGATCTGGAGTTTGCTTTTACAAAATATGAGCGCTGCTAAAACGGATGCTGTGAAAGTGTAAAAGCGTAAAAGTGAGAAGATGAATTTGAAGATGAAGAAGAGAAGAGTAAGAGACTTTCTGCTTGCAGGAAGTCTTATTCTTGGAATGATGCTGACCGGGTGTGGAATGTCCGGGCGGCAGACAGAGCAAAACGGGGGAAAAGAACAGAATAAAGTAGAAAATAAAAAGATTAGTGTTGTAGCGACAATCTTTCCGCAGTATGATTTTGTGCGTCAGATCGCGGGAGAAAATGTGGAACTTAAGATGCTTTTAAAACCGGGTGAGGAGACACATTCTTATGAGCCGACGCCACAGGATATTATTGCGATCCAGAATAGTGATCTGTTTATCTATGTGGGCGGCGAGAATGATGCCTGGGTAGAAGACATTCTTGAATCGATGCCGGACAACGGGAGAAGGACTCTGAAGCTGGTGGATTGTGTTGACACAGTGGAAGAGGAACATGTGGAAGGAATGAAAGAAGAGCGTGGTCATGATCATGACGAGGATGATGCGGAGCATGAAGAGGATGAAGCAGATCATGAAGAGCATGGACAGGAAGAAACACATTCTGTACATGAAATTGATGAACATGTGTGGACATCTCCGTTAAATGCGGTGAAGATCGTCGAGCAGATCAAAGAAGAACTCTGCGAGATTGATTCGGAAAATGCATCTGATTATGAAGAAAATGCAGAAGCTTATGTAGCACAATTGAAAGAATTGGATCAGGAATTTCAGGATGTGGTGGATCATTCAAAACGAAAGCTGATGATTTTCGGAGACAGATTTCCGTTCCGTTATTTTGCAGAAGCGTATGGTCTGGATTATTATGCAGCATTTTCAGGATGTGCTTCGGACACAGAGCCAAGCGCAGCTACAATGGCGTTTTTAATCAATAAAGTACAGGATGAGAATATTAAAACAGTATTAAAAATGGAACTTAGCAACGAAAATATTGCGAAAGCTATTGCAGAAGCAACAAATGCTGATGTAAAAGAATTTTATAGCTGTCATAATCTGACAGCAGAGCAGTTTGCAGATGGAGAGACATATCTGAGTCTTATGGAGAAAAATGTTGAAACATTAAGGGAGGTGCTGAACTGATGGCGTTGATCAAATGTGAAAATGTATCCATTGGATACGAAGGACAGATGGTCGTACATGACTTGAATTTTGAGATTAATCAGGGAGACTACCTCTGTATTGTCGGAGAAAATGGTTCCGGAAAAAGTACACTTGTAAAGAGTCTTTTGGGGCTGAAGAATGTGGACAAAGGAAAGATTGTTTTTGATGATGGATTAAAACAGACAGAGATCGGATATCTTCCACAGCAGACAGATGTGAAGAAAGATTTTCCGGCCAGTGTTTATGAAGTGGTTCTTTCCGGCCGGTTGAACAGCAGAGGGATGAAACCGTTTTATACAGCAGAAGATAAGAAGCAGGCGTGGGAGAAGATGGACATGCTTGGAATCCGTGATCTCGCAAAACAATGTTTCCGAGATCTGTCCGGTGGACAAAGACAGCGTGTTCTGCTTGCAAGAGCATTGTGTGCGACAAAGAAACTCTTGCTTCTTGACGAACCGGTCACAGGATTGGATCCAATTGTGACAGCAGAATTCTATCAATTGATCAGTCGAATCAATAAGGAATCCGGGATTGCAGTTGTTATGGTTTCACATGATATCGAGAGTGCTGTAGAATATGCAAGTCATATCCTTCATTTACAGGAAACAGTGCTGTACTTTGGAAAAGCAGATGGATACGAGAAGAGTCGTGCTGGCAAGACATTCTTAGGAGGTGAGACACATGTTTGATACAGTGATTGAGATGTTGTCTTATCCTTTTATGACAAGAGCGTTCCTTGTTGGATCACTGGTTGCATTATGTTCTGCATTACTGGGCGTCAGCCTTGTATTGAAACGGTATTCCATGATCGGTGACGGACTTTCTCATGTGGGATTTGGTGCCATGGCGATTGCGGCTGCGATGAATGCAGCTCCACTCACGATCGCAATTCCGGTTGTAATCGTAGCAGCGATTCTGCTTCTTCGAATCAGCGGGAATGCAAAGATCAAAGGAGACGCGGCAATTGCACTGATTTCTACAACGTCACTGGCAGTTGGCGTGATGGTGATCTCATTGACAACAGGAATGAATACGGATGTATATAATTATATGTTTGGAAGCATTCTTGCGATGAGTGCAGAGGATGTGAAATTAAGTCTTGTACTTTCCGTTTTTGTACTCATCCTGTTTATTGTTTTTTATCACAAGATATTTGCGATTACATTTGATGAGACATTTGCTCGTGCAACAGGTGTAAAAGCAGGAGTTTACAATACGTTGATCGCTGTACTTACAGCGGTGACGATCGTGCTTGGAATGCGTATGATGGGAGCATTATTGATCTCGAGCCTGATCATTTTCCCGGCATTGACATCCATGAGAGTATGCAGGACATTTAAAAGTGTCATAATAAACGCAGCAGTGATCTCAGTGGTGTGTTTGATCGCGGGTGTGACCCTTTCTTATGTTGCGGCAACCCCGGCGGGAGCCAGTGTTGTTCTTGCCAATCTTGTAATGATGGTTCTGTATACAGTAGTCGGAGCTGTGAAAAATCATATGCGATAGATTAAATAAGATCAAGAACTCGACGTTGACAAGATATTTTTTAACACTTATAATTAATTTACGCTTTACGCAAATACGAAGACAGGGAGTAGTACACAGCTTGTGGATGTACAGAGGCTTATCTCTGAATTCAGGTGATGACATGGATAGATCTGGCTGTTGACACAGGTACTGTGAACAGTAAATACTGGATATTCGCCCTGGGCATGAAGGTCATGCTTGGGGCTTTCTTTTTTGAAAAGGGAGGTATATAGATTGAAACAGATTTCAGGAAACAAATTACTTGTAAGAGCGCTGAAGGAAGAAGGCGTGGATACCATTTTCGGCTATCCGGGAGCATGTACGATTGATATCAGTGATGAATTGTACAAGCAGGATGATATTCGGATCATTCTGCCAAGACATGAGCAGGCACTGGTTCATGAGGCGGATGCTTATGCCAGAACAACGGGTAAGGTAGGTGTCTGTCTTGTTACAAGCGGACCGGGAGCTACAAACCTTGTTACAGGGCTTGCAACAGCGAATTATGACAGTGTACCTCTCGTATGTTTTACAGGTCAGGTAGCAAGACCATTGATCGGAAATGATGCATTCCAGGAGGTTGATATTGTAGGAATTACACGCAGTATTACGAAATACGGTGTTATTGTACGAAACAGAGAGGATCTTGGAAGAATTATTAAAGAAGCCTTTTATATTGCAAGAACAGGAAGACCGGGACCGGTACTGATCGATCTTCCAAAAGATGTGATGGCAGAACTTGGAAGTGCGGATTATCCGGATACAGTCAATATCCGTGGCTATAAGCCAAATACGAATGTGCATATGGGACAGTTAAAACGTGCGCTTAAGATGCTGAAAAAGGCAAAGAAGCCGTTATTCCTTGCCGGAGGCGGTGTGAATATTGCACGTGCGAATGAGGTGTTTACAGAAGTTGTAGAGAAGACAGAAGTTCCGGTTGTTACAACGATCATGGGACGCGGTGCGGTTCCGACAGATCACCCGCTTTATATAGGAAATCTTGGAATGCACGGAGCATATGCTTCGAACATGGCAGTCAGCGAATGTGATCTTTTATTCTCGATCGGAACACGTTTTAATGACCGTATTACAGGTAAGCTGCATGAATTTGCACCGAATGCACAGATCGTTCATATTGATATCGATACAGCATCTATTTCAAGAAATATTCATGTTGACGTGCCGATCGTTGCGGATGCGCTTGAGGCAGTAACGAAGATGAATGAATATGTAGAGCACTGTGAGACGAAGAAGTGGAGAAAGCAGATTGCCGAGTGGAAGGAAGAACATCCTCTGACAATGAAGAACCGCGTGGATATGGGACCGCAGGATATTATTGAAGAGATCAACCGTCAGTTTGACAATGCGATCATTGCAACAGATGTAGGCCAGCATCAGATGTTCACAACACAGTATATTGAGATTACAAAGAACAAGCAGCTGATCACTTCCGGTGGACTTGGAACGATGGGATATGGTTTCCCGGCTGCGATCGGAGCAAAGCTTGGTAATCCGGATAAGGACGTTATTGCAATCTCCGGAGACGGTGGTATGCAGATGAACATTCAGGAATTTGCTACAGCAGTATTGGAAGAACTTCCATTGATTCTCTGTGTATTTAACAATGAATATCTTGGTATGGTACGTCAGTGGCAGAAGCTGTTCTATGGAAAACGTTACAGTATGACGAACCTGAAATCAGGAGCACTTTTCCGCAGAACAAACGGGCAGGAGATGCCGGAGTACACACCGGATTTTGTGAAGCTTGCAGAGAGCTACGGAGCCAAAGGAATCCGTGTTATGAAGAAAGAAGATATCGCAGCTGCATTTGAAGAGGCGAAGAAGAATACAAAGACACCGACTCTGATCGAGTTCGTTATCAATCCGGAAGAACTTGTATATCCGATGGTTCAGCCGGGCGGAACACTTGAAGATTTGATCATGGATTGTTAATCGATTAGAACAGAAAATATAGGTTAGCGAGGAAGAGATATGGATAATAATATGAAAAAGAGATGGATTTCTCTCTATGTAGAAAACCAGGTTGGTGTACTTTCGAAGATTTCCGGTTTATTTTCCGGGAAATGTTATAACCTGGACAGTCTGACAGTTGGAACAACAGAAGACCCGACCGTTTCCAGAATGACAATTGCAACAGTCAGCGATGATGAGACATTTGAGCAGATCAAGAAGCAGCTTAACCGTATGATTGAAGTAATTAAAGTAATTGATTTTACAGACGTATTTGTAAGAATGAAAGAGATCCTTTATGTAAAAGTCTTAAAATGTACACCGGAAGATAAGGTTGAGATCTTTCAGATCGCAGAGACATTTAAGGCGAAAGTAATCGATTACGGAAAAGATAGTCTTCTGGTTGAGTTTGTACAGACTGCGACAAAGAATGATGCAGTTGTGAAGTTGATGAAGGAAGAATTTAAGAGCATTGAAGTTGTCCGAGGCGGAAGCGTTGGAATTGAGTCGATCAGCATGATGGAAAGATAATTAATAAAAAGAAATAAAAAAGTATCAGAAGAAAACTTAAAAGTTTCTGATACTTTTTTATTTATATGTTTTTTGATTTTGTATCCATTTGTGATTTGCTATTACAAACGGAATAATATTGTTGCAATATTAAAGTAGATCAGGATTGAGAAGGTATCCACCAGTGTTGTGATCAGTGGAGATGCCATGATCGCAGGGTCGAGATTTACTTTCTTGGCAAGAAGTGGGAGGATACATCCAACCAGCTTTGCCATGATCACGGTTCCCATCAGGGAGCAGGCAATCACAACTGCAAGTCCTGGATTGTGATACTGTATAAAGATACGTACACCGTTGGCAACAGCAAGAAAAGCACCGACGATCAAAGAGATACGGAATTCTTTGAACATGACTTTGAAAAGATCTGTAAAACGGATCTCATCCAGTGCGATTCCACGGATGATCAGTGTTGCACTCTGGGAACCACAGTTTCCACCGGTATCCATCAGCATTGGGATGAAGGATACGAGAAGAGGGATGGCTGCGAATGCATTTTCATATCTTGTAATGATCGTTCCTGTGATGATGGAAGTGAACATCAAGATCAAAAGCCATGGGATACGGTTCTTTGCATGCTGAAGAACGGATGTTTCAAAATATGTCTTCTCACTAGGGTTGATGGCAGCCATCTTTGTGATATCCTCTGTGGCCTCATCTACCATAACATCCATAGCATCGTCGAATGTAACAATACCAACCATGCGGCCGTCCTGGTCAATAACAGGGAGCGCAAGCAGGTCATACTTTGTGAACAGCTGTGCAACCTGTTCCTGGTCAGCGTGTGTATACACGGAGATGATCTCTGTCTCCATCAGGTCTTTGATCGGAACATTGTCATCTGTTGTCATCAAATCTTTTGCACTTACGATACCGACCAGTTTTCTGCGTTCTGTGATATAGCAGGTGTAAATGGTCTCTTTATGGATTCCGGTCTTCTTGATATGTGCCATCGCCTGTCCGACAGTCATTTCCTCACGCAGGTCTACATATTCCGTTGTCATGATACTTCCGGCACTGTCTTCCGGATAGTTCAGCAGCTGGTTGATCATGCTACGGTCTGACGCGCTGACGGTAGCCAGAATTCGCTTTACAAGGTTTGCCGGTAGTTCTTCCAGCATGTCGACCGTATCGTCCATATAGAGGTCGTCTAAGAGCTCTTTCAGCTCTTTCTCAGTAAACATTGTTACCAGATAAGTCTGCATGGAAGAGTCCATATTGGAAAATACTTCAGCAGCTTTATCTTTTGGAATAAGACGAAAAGCAAGAGCCAGTTCTTTATCACTTAAAGTTGAGAGAAGAGAGGCTATGTCCACTTCGTTCATTACATCGAGAATACTTCTGACCGCTTTGAATTCGCGCTGCGCCAGAAGCTTTATAAAAATATCTTTGTCCATGATAATTACCTCGCATTATTTTATTTTTGTCTATTGAGCCACATATGTGGTAACTACTGGCACCAGAGTCCATAACCTCACCTCCCTTGTTCGTATTTTTATGAGAAACAAAAAACTCCATCATTGCCTGAACAATGACGGAGTCGTATTGACTTCTTATAAAATGCATCGTTCAAGCTTTAGTATCACAGGGCATATCAATTGCATTAGGTTGTGCCTTCTCGACACAGCCTGCTGACCAACTAATCGTGTCTCCACAATCTCGCGGCAGCAATCTCCGGGTCCTATCGAATGCTTAAGCATGTCAAATATCCCAATCCCTGTGGTAACCTCACCTACCGAAATGATGTAGTTGTGTTGTTTTTACCATAGATTATTGTATCCCACGCAGCGGGGCGTGTCAAGGAAAAATGCGATAAATCTGTGTAAATTGGTGTAAAAAGAAAGAAAAAAGTGGAAAAAGATGAAAAGACAAAAAGGATATCTGTCAGAGTAATCATTACTTCTGGCAGATATCCTTTTTGTTTTCAATCCTTGCGGATCTGATATACAATTTTCCCATTCACTTTTTCCTCAGTGATCATTTTTTGCTTTACCATATAGGGAAGAATTGAATCAAGAAATTGTCTTGGATTAGTCACATTGATTTGTTCCTGCATAAATGGCTGTTTCGCCGTCAGATCTTTCACATATGGTTCAAGAGCTGTGCGGGTCATAGGACCATTTTTCTTCAATGTCTTTTTGACTTTGGAGATTCCTTTGGAACTGAGCATATTAGCAAGATCGCTTCCCTGTCTCATCGTGCGCCACAATCCCCATCCGTAGACGATCATTGTAGCAACTGCAAAGAGCAGTACATAAGGAAGATATTTCAGAATGGTATGCATCATTTCCGTTTCTCTCCTTTCCAGTAGATCAGGTGATTATCATGGAGGATCTCAAGGTATTTGATCAGTCTTGTCAGCGGCTGTTCCATAGAAGGAAACTCTGCTTCAAGCTCTTTGGAGATTGCATGTACATCCTTTTTATCATCGATGGAGTTCCACACAAAAGTTCCAAGCTTGTCTAACTTGATTTCACTTACACGGGGACGACGGAAGAAGCGCTGAGCCAACTTGTGATAAAATCCCTTCCATTCGATAAGGACGGTAATAATACCGTCCTCACCTGTTTTATATTCAATTTCCGGATTCTTCTCCGGGATAAAGTCAAGATAGTTTTTACTGTCTTTCTTTTTCATTGAATTATTTTTCCTTATCAGCTTTCATGCATACACCGTACAGAAGTACAAGTAATGCAATGTAAAGCACCAGACTGCCAACCTGTGGTAAGTGGAATGGCAGAATGATCTTAGAATCAATCTTAACTACTGCAAATACAGCAAGAAGGATACCGATGATACCTTCTCCGGCAATCATACCGGATGTAAAGAGAAGACCTCTGTCTGTACGAGCTTTTTTCTCTGCCTCTGTACCTTTTCTCTTCTCAACGAAGATACGTACAATACCACCAGCCATGATACCTGCACTCAGAGAGAATGGAAGGTACATACCAACTGCGAATGGCATAACCGGCATCTTAAGAATCTCAACAACGATTGCAACGAATACACCGATCAGGATCATAGCCCATGGAAGTTCCTCATTCATGATACCTTCAACGAGCATCTTCATCATTGTAGCCTGAGCTGCCGGAATCTTTTCTGTTCCGTATCCCCAAGCCTCATTCAGAAGGTAAAGAACGAATCCGATTGCTGCTGAAGAAGCAACAACACCGATGATCTCACCAACCTGCTGTTTGGAAGGTGTAGCACCTACGATGAAACCTGTCTTTAAGTCCTGAGAAGCATCTCCTGCGATTGCTGCAACGATACAGATGATACCACCGATAGAGATGGCTCCAACCATACCTGTAAGTCCTGTAGTACCTGTAGCTTTCAGGATTACTGTAGCAAAGAGAAGAGTAGCGATTGTCATACCTGATACCGGGTTGTTAGAAGATCCGATCAGTCCAACCATACGAGAAGATACAGTTGCAAAGAAGAATCCGAATACAACGATGATCAGGGCACCAATCAGGTTAACCGGGAAGATTGGAAGGATCCAGATCAGAACAGCGATCACAAGGATAACTCCGATCAGTAATGGGAATGGAAGATCCTGCTCTGTACGAAGCTGTTTGCTAGATCCTGCATTCTTTTTCATACTTCCGAGTGCCTGCTTGAATGTTCTTACGATCAGAGGAAGGCTCTTGATCAGACTGATGATACCACCAGTTGCAACAGCTCCGGCTCCGATGTATTTGATGTAGTTACTCCAAAGAGCGGAAGGACCATTAGCAAGTAATTCGTTTACAGTAACTGATGCAGGGAAGATTGTAGCATCTCCACCGAACAGTGCGATCATTGGCATAAGTACGAACCAGCTGAGTGTACCACCGGCAAACATGTAGCTGGAGATCTTCGGTCCACAGATATATCCTACACCACCAAGTGCCGGAAGAACCTGCATACCAATCTGTGCTCCGCTGTAGTTCTTGAATGCATGTCCAATCTCACTTGGGAAGAGCTGCATTCCGTCTGCAAGGAATTTGTAAAAGGCTGCGATACCAAGTCCTGCGAATACTGTACCGGCCTTAGATCCACCTTCTTCTCCGGCCAGAAGAACTTCTGCACAAGCAGTTCCTTCCGGGAAAGGAAGTGTTCCGTGCTCTTCAACGATAAGAGCCTGACGAAGCGGTACCATGAAGCATACTCCGAGTATTCCACCAAACAGGGCAATCATAGCGATGGAAAGGATGCTTGGGAAAGCAATCTTTCCTTCTTCAGCCCAAAGGAATAATGCAGGAAGTGTGAAGATAGCTCCTGCTGCAACAGACTCTCCGGCAGAACCGATTGTCTGTACCATGTTGTTCTCGAGAATAGAATCCTTACGGAGAATCACACGAATGATTCCCATAGAAATTACGGCTGCCGGGATGGAAGCGGAAACTGTCATACCAACGAGAAGTCCGAGGTATGCGTTAGCAGCTCCAAATACGATTGCCAGAAGGATACCAATCAAGAGTGCTGTTACCGTAAACTCAGGAACGACTTTGTCCGCTGGAATATACGGCTTGAATTCTTTCTTGTTGTTGTCCATTTTTTCAATGTCCTTTCTTTTGTTTTCTATGCTATCCTGCTGTCCCCACAACAGATAGCAACGCCTTTTGTTAATATAAAAAAATTTTTTATTAACATAGCTTTATGATTATAGCATATTAAAGTGCTAAAAGGAAGAATAAAACGCAAAAATGTTATGGAAATATGTTGTAAATGTAAAACTTTTATAAAAAATGGTAGATTTTGGAACAAAAAAGAGGCAAAAATGAGAAAAAGTTTCAAAATTCTTGACAAAAATAGGAGTTTCCAGAAAAAGAGACAGGAAATTGAGAAATACAATAGAATGTAGAAATGTTTGATGTCAAAAAAGAGAATTTGTGGTAAAATATAATGGATTATGTAGAAACAGAAAAGAACGGAGGTCAACAGTTGGAAGCTTATACAGGGTTTGCGGCGGTCTACGACATTTTCATGGATAATGTACCTTACGAAGAGTGGGGCGAATACATTCACAGTCTTTTAAAAGACCGTGGAATAGAGGATGGCATTCTTTTGGATCTGGGCTGTGGCACAGGAACAATGACAGAGAAGCTGGCGGATTATGGATATGATATGATCGGTGTGGATAATTCAGAAGATATGCTGGAACTTGCGATGGAGAAACGTATGGAGTCAGGGAAGGACATTCTTTATCTGCTTCAGGATATGCGTGAGTTCGAATTATATGGAACAGTAAGGGCGATTGTCAGTGTCTGTGATTCGGTCAACTATATTACAGAACCGGAGGAACTGGAAGAAGTATTCCGTCTGGTGAATAACTACCTGGATCCCAAGGGAGTCTTTTTGTTTGATTTTAATACTGTATATAAGTATAAAGAAGTCATGGGAGATACTGTGATCGCGGAAGACAGAGGGGAATGTAGTTTTATCTGGGATAATTTCTATTATGAAGAAGAACGGGTCAATGAGTATGATTTGACTCTGTTCATTCAGGAAGACGCAAGTGAAGATTTGTATCGGAGATATCAGGAGACACATTACCAGAGAGGGTATACATTGGAAGAGATGAAAGAGCTGGTAGAACGTTCGGGGCTTGTTTTTGAGGCAGCATATGACGCAGTTACACATGAGGAACCGACAGAGAAGAGCGAGAGAATCTATATCGTTGCCAGAGAATCCGGGAAATGAATTGGATACAATTCTTGAATAGATAAGAAAGACGAGGAGAATAAGACATGAATGATTATATTGTAAGAGCAACAGCAGGAAATGCACAGATCCGTGCATTTGCGGCAGTGACAACAAACCTGGTTGAGGAGGCAAGAGAGCATCACGGAACAAGTCCGGTTGCGACAGCAGCGCTGGGAAGACTCCTTACAGGTGGAGTGATGATGGGAAGCATGATGAAGAATGATACAGACATGCTGACGATCCAGATTCAGTGTTCCGGTCAGATCGAAGGTCTGACTGTTACAGCGGACAGTAAGGGAAATGTAAAAGGATATGCATTTAATCCGGATGTGATGCTTCCGGCGAAGAACGGAAAGCTTGATGTTGGTGGAGCACTTGGACAGGGCGTCATGACAATCATCAAAGATATGGGACTCAAGGAGCCATATTCAGGCCAGACAATTCTGCAGACAGGAGAGATCGCAGAGGATCTTACTTATTATTTTGCAACATCTGAACAGGTACCGTCTTCTGTCGGACTTGGAGTTCTGATGAACAAAGATAATACAGTGAAATGCGCCGGTGGATTTATCGTTCAGGTAATGCCTTTTATCGAGGATGAAGTGCTTAATAAGCTGGAGGCAAACATTCAGAAGATCCAGTCTGTAACATCCATGCTGGATAACGGACATACACCGGAGCAGATGCTTGAGCAGGTTCTTGAAGGACTTGATCTGGAAATTACAGATACAATGCCGGCACAGTTCTATTGCAACTGCTCTAAGAAGAGAATCGAGAAAGCAATCATCAGTATCGGAAAGAAAGAGATTCAGGAAATGATCGATGAAGGCAAAGAGATTGAAGTGAAGTGTCATTTCTGTAATACAGCATATAAGTATTCAGTAGATGAATTGAAAGAATTGTTAAAACAGGCTCGATAAGTATTGCCGGGGCTTTTGCCCTGACACCATATAATAGAAATGATATAGAAGATGGGGTGAAGATGAGATGAAAAATGGATTTGTGAAGGTTGCGGCAGCAACACCGGATATCCGCGTTGCGGATGTGGAATTCAATACACAGAATATCATCAATACTATGGAAGAAGCACAGAAAAATGGCGCGAAGATTCTTGTATTTCCGGAGCTTTGTGTGACAGGATACACCTGTAGTGATCTGTTCGACCACAGCGTACTTCTGAAAGCTTCCAGAAAAGCATTGCTTGAGATTGCAGAAAATACAAACGACAAAGATATGCTTGTATTTGTCGGAGCACCGCTTGAAGTGAATGGAAAGCTTTACAATGTAGCTGCGGCAATGAACCAGGGCGAGATCATCGGATTTACGACAAAGACGTTCCTGCCAAACTATGGTGAATTTTATGAGATGCGCCAGTTTACTCCGGGACCACAGATAGTGAGAGAGATTACATTTGAAGGAAAGAAGATTCCATTCGGTCCGCAGATTCTCTTCCAGGCAGAAGGAATGGAAGAACTGGTAGTGGCAGCCGAGATCTGCGAGGATGTCTGGTCACCGGTTCCGCCGAGTATTCAGGCGGCACTTGAAGGTGCAACAGTGATCGTCAACTGTTCCGCAAGTGATGAGACGATCGGAAAAGACACTTACCGTCGTGCACTGATCTCCGGACAGTCTGCAAGACTGATCTCCGGATACATTTATGCGAATGCAGGAGAAGGAGAATCTACAACAGATCTTGTTTTCGGCGGACACAATATCATTGCTGAAAACGGAACCGTTCTGAAAGAAAGCAGTAGATATGTAAATGAAATTATTTACTCAGAGCTGGATCTTCAGAGAATTACAGGTGAGAGAAGAAAGAATACGACATTCCAGCCATTAGATGAAGAGACTCTGGTACGTGTTCCATTTACCGTGGAAGAGACAAAGACATTTTTGACAAGAACATTTCCGAAGAAGCCGTTCGTTCCTTCTGATGAACAGACCCGTGCACAGCGCTGTGAGGAGATCCTGACGATCCAGGCAATGGGACTGAAGAAACGTCTGGCTCATACGAATGCAAGAACTGCTGTTGTCGGCATTTCCGGAGGTCTGGATTCTACACTTGCACTGCTTGTAACGGCACGCGCATTTGACATGCTTGGAAGAGATAAGAAGGATATCATTGCTGTGACAATGCCTTGCTTTGGTACAACAGACAGAACTTATCAGAATGCCTGTGAGATGTCGAAGAAAGTCGGAGCAACTTTGATCGAGGTTCCGATTGCAGATGCCGTGAATGTTCATTTCCGTGACATCGGACATGATCCGGAAGATCACAGTGTAACTTATGAAAACTGCCAGGCGAGAGAGCGTACACAGGTGCTGATGGATATCGCAAACAAGACTTGGGGAATGGTCATTGGAACAGGTGATCTGTCAGAGCTTGCGCTTGGATGGGCAACTTACAATGGAGATCATATGTCCATGTACGGAGTGAATGCTTCTGTACCGAAGACACTGGTTCGCCATCTTGTAAAATATGCTGCGGATGATACAAAAGACGAAGCTCTTAAGAATGTACTTTACGATGTGCTTGATACACCGGTAAGTCCTGAGCTTCTACCGCCGAAGGACGGAGATATCGCGCAGAAGACAGAAGATCTTGTAGGACCTTACGAACTGCATGATTTCTTCCTGTATTTCATGCTTCGTTTTGGATATGAGCCGAGCAAGATCTTCCGTATTGCATGTATGACATTTGATGGTGAATATGACAAAGAGACTATTTTTAAATGGCTGGAAACATTCTGTAGAAGATTTTTCTCTCAGCAGTTCAAGCGTTCCTGTCTGCCGGATGGACCGAAGGTTGGTACTGTGGCACTTTCTCCTAGAGGGGACTGGAGAATGCCAAGTGATGCCTGCGTGGCAGTATGGATGAGAGATCTTGAGGCTTGCAGAGTATAAGAAAATAAAAATTGCGGGATGCAGGAAACATGCATTCCGCACAAACTTGGGGAAAGAAAGGGAGAGGATAAGATGAAACTAATCAGAACAGAGGATGCGGTCGGCAGTGTGCTTTGCCACGACATTACCCAGATTATTCCGGGAGTTGTGAAGGATGCGGTCTTCCGTAAAGGACATGTAGTGACAGAAGAGGACGTTCCGGTACTGCTTTCTGTAGGAAAAGAACACCTCTATGTATGGGAGAAGCAGGAAGGCATGCTTCATGAGAATGATGCGGCAGAAGTACTGCGTCAGGTATGCCAGGGAGAGCATATGAATGCATCTGAGGCGAAAGAAGGAAAGATCGAACTGACTGCACAGTGCGACGGTCTTCTGAAGATCAATCGCGAGAAATTGAATGAAGTAAATGCGCTCGGTCAGATCGTGCTTGCATCCAGACATGGCAATTTCCCGGTGGAAAAGGGAGATAAGATCGTAGGCATGCGTGTTGTTCCGCTAGTGATCGAGGAAGAGAAGATGAATCATGTGAAAGAACTCTGTGGGGAAGAGCCGATTTTCACAATTCTCCCGTTCCATCAGATGAAAGTCGGAATCGTGACAACAGGAAGCGAAGTTTATCATGGAAGGATCACAGATAAATTTACTCCGGTCGTAAAAGCAAAATTAGAAGAGGCAGGCATGGAAGTACTTGGAAATGTACTCTGTGACGATGACTCTCAGATGGTAACAGATGCGATCAATGAATGGATCGCTAAGGGTGCGGAATTTGTAGTCTGCACAGGCGGGATGAGCGTTGATCCAGATGACAGAACACCGTTATCTATCAGAAATGCAACGGATGAGGTAATCACTTACGGTGCGCCGGTACTTCCGGGTGCAATGTTCATGCTGGCTTATAAAGGAGAGATTCCGGTTGCAGGTCTTCCGGGATGCGTAATGTATGCAAGAAGAACAATCTTTGATCTGATGCTTCCGAGAATTGCAGCAGGCGAGAGATTAAGTGTAGAAGATTTCACAGTGCTTGGAGAAGGAGGACTTTGCCTGAACTGCGAAGTATGTACTTATCCGAATTGTGGATTTGGAAAATAATAATAAAAAAGTGCTTTTAATTTTTTGAGTTCAATAGTATTTTGTCAACTGTATTTATAACGTCACATAAACACCTG
>OLHG01000524.1_pt1 | contig 27083 bp, 23 predicted proteins | sample 1605971 | NCBI WGS metagenome assembly OLHG01 (sample SAMN03283289) | human gut metagenome | biome: human-associated habitat; material: feces | host: Homo sapiens | place: Peru | collected 2012 | reverse complement strand
GGGCGGCAATGGTGGTATACAGGTCATTTTCCATCAGGATTTCAAACTGGAGCCCTAGGAGCCTGCCCTTCGCCAACATACCGCCGCGCTGCTTAATGAGATAACGGAAATCCTCCTTCAGAGCGCTATTGGAGATGACCACCGCCTCTCCGAAAAGCGCACCGACCTTGGTACCGCCAATATAGAACACATCGCAGAGCCTGGCCAGATCCGGCAGGGTAACGTCGTTGCCCTTAGCCGCCAGTCCATAGCCCAGCCGTGCTCCGTCCACAAAAAGGTACAGCCCCAGCTCCCGGCAAATGCTGCTGATGGCCTCCAGCTCATCCAGGGTATACAGGGTGCCCAGCTCCGTAGGGGTGGAAAGATAGACCAGCTTGGGCTGAACCGTATGCTCAAAGCTCTCGTCCGCCCGGTGGGCCAGAACCAGGTCCTTGATCTGCCGGGCGGTGATTTTGCCGTCCTTCCCGGGAATTGCCAGAACCTTGTGGCCGGTGGCCTCGATGGAGCCGGTTTCGTGGCAGTTGATGTGGGCGGTATCCGCACCGATGGCCCCCTGATGGGGCCGCAGCGCGGCGGCAATCACCGTCAGGTTGGCCTGGGTGCCCCCCACCAGGAAATGGACCGCCAGCGTATCGTCCTGGCAGATGGCCCGTATTTTCGCCGCGGCAGCGGCGCAGTGGCCATCCGTACCGTAACCGCTGGACTGCTCCAAATTGGTCTGGGCAAGGGCCTTCAGGATCTCCGGATGGCAGCCCTCAGAATAGTCGTTGTTGAAATAAATCATGGAATTTATCCCCTCTATTGTATTTTCTCCCCTATTTTATTCCCTGACTCTCCGCCTGTCAAGGGTATAGATGGGGCCGGAACGGCATAGGATGCAGCAAACCGCATCGGGAGGGAGAGAACGTGAAGGAAGACATGGAGCGCCGGGCCGTCCTTCTGGCCCGATACATGATCGAAACCGATGCCACCGTCCGGTCCGCCGGGACCCATTTCGGCATTTCAAAATCTACCGTTCATAAGGATCTGACCCAGCGGCTCAGGCGGGTAGACCAAACCCTTTACCGGCAGGTCCGGGAGGTACTGAACCGAAACAAAGAGGAGCGGCACATCCGGGGCGGGCTGGCCACCAGACGGAAATACAAGGGGAACTGACCGGCTATTTGCCCCGTTGCATTCCCCGGGGAACCGTGGTATCATAGAGAAAATCCATTTTTGGAGGCACATATGTTTGAGGTCACCCTGATCACCATGGGAAAGCTAAAGGAAAAATTCTATATTTCCGCCGCGGCGGAGTACGCCAAGCGGCTGTCCGGCTATTGCAGATTTCACCTTCTGGAGCTGCCGGAGTGCCGTCTTCCGGAGGATCCCAGCCCGGCGGAAATTGCGTCAGGGCTGGAAAAAGAGGCAGAGGATATCCTCTCCCGCATCCCCAAGGGGGCCTGGTTCTGCGTCTTCACCCCAGAGGGGAAGGAGCTCAGCAGCGAGGCCTTCGCCAAAAAAATGGGAGACGTAAAGCTCTCCGGCAAGAGCAGCGCCTGCTTCCTCATCGGCTCCTCCTTCGGCATGGCCCCCAGAGTCAAGGAAAAGGCGGATTTCAGGCTCTCCATGGGCCCCATGACCTTCCCCCACCATCTGGCCAGGATCATGGTGCTGGAGCAGCTCTACCGGGCAGAAGCCATCCAGGCCGGCAGCCGGTACCATAAGTAAGGCAAAAGCCCTCTCTACGGAGAGGGTCTTTGCGTATATTCAGTAGCCAAAAGCCCTATGGATGACGCTGCCGTCTACGGCATTCAGGGTCAGCAGGACCTGGTCAAAACCCTCATCGGCGCTGCCCCAGAAATCCCAGACAGGAACTACCCGGCCGGTGGTGGTTCCTTTGTCCCGGATGCGCATCAGGGTCAGGTCTGCCCGGTGGATGGTAACGGTCTGCTTGGAGAGGGACCCGTTGAGGGTTTCCGGCAGCATGAGGCCCACAATTCCAGCAATTTCGTCAAAAGACATCAGGCTGGCGTTGTCCGTAATGATCTCCGTGACCTGGCAGGGCATTTCCCAGCGGAAGGAAAGAATACCATCGGTACCAATCTCCATCTGGATTTTTTCATTGCTCCAGACAATATCGTCCGGATTGCCGGTCTCGTCAGCGGTAGAATCCAGATAATTCACCGTGGGCCAGAAGGTGCCGTCATCCTTTCTTCTGGGCACCGGGATGCAGGACAGGCGCACCCCTTGGACCGTGGGAACATAGTATAGGAGCTGAGCTCCGTTGAGGCCTTGACGGATGTCATCGCAGACCATGTACCCAAGATTCAGCTGCTCCATAAGAGTGTCCCCAATGGTCTGGGCCTCCTCCGCTGTAATGTGCTGCTCCGGCTGGTCGATACCGTCGATAGAGGCTACCCCCTCCAACTCAAGGCGGCTCATGCCGAAGGAACCGTAGGCCTTTCGGTAAACATTCACAGAAGCCATGGTGGTACCGTTGTCTTTGATATCAAATTCCCAGTCCATTCCGCCAGCCTTGGTCTGGGCATAAAACACAGGGCACTGCATCCCTTCATCGATCCAATAGCTATCCACCACGGGCCGCTCCTCCGGGGCAGCCCGCATTTCCTTTTCCAGGTTTTTGATATCGGATTTTTCCGTTTCATCCATGCCATTTTCTTCGTAATACCGGCGCATTCTGTCGATGTGCTCTTGATAATCCTGCTTTGTGAAGATACCGTCCCGGTAGCAGGGATTTCCCTTGGCGAAGGCAGCCAGCAGCAGATCCAGGTCCTCCTGGGTCAGGCGGCGGCGCTGGACCAGGGCCGCCGGGAGGCTGGTCCCCTGGTTGGTAGTGATTTCAGCATCGGCCAGGACGGTTATCCGCCCGTCCTGGGACTGCCAGGAGCCTGCGAACCGGTCCGGCAGGTTCAAGTCCTCCGCCGGGGCCCTGGCCGCCTGGATAAACTGGGTCTGCTGCAAAGTAGCTGTATCGGTTTCCGGCTGGGTCTGGCCGCAGCCGCTGAGCAGCAGCACAGTGGCAATACAAAGCATCATCCGTTTCATTGGGTTTCCTCCTTTTCCGGCAGCCGCAGCCGCGCCAGTGTTCCCCTTCCCAGGGCGCTTTCGATTTCCAGTGTTCCCCCGTGGGCATCGGCAATGGCCTTGACCAGAGACAGCCCCAGGCCGAAGCCGCCCCGCTGCTTGCTGCGGGAGGGGTCCGCCGTGTAGAAGGGCTCCGTCAGTTTGGAAATGGCTTCCGCCGGGATACCCACGCCTTGGTCCTCCACCTCCAATGTGCTTCCCAGCAGCCGCAGATGTACGGTGCTCCCGGCCTGGGAGGCTTTCGCCGCATTCTCCACCAGGTTGCACAGAGCCGAGCACAGCAGATCCTCATCCCCCACTAGCGGTGCGTCATCCCTCTCAACTTCCAGACCAACACCCCACTTTTCCAGGACTCCCCGGCACAGGCTCCGGGTGCGTTCTGCCAGAGCCTCCTTGTCTATAGCCCCCTGGTCCGGGGTCTCCTTCAGCGTCAGCAGCTTCAAGAGCTTCTGCACCAGCTCTTCTAAAAATTGAAGCTGATCGTCCACATCTGCCAGGATTTCCGCCTGGCGGTCTTCCGGCAAGCGGACCGTGCGCATGGTCTCTACATTTAGCTGTAAGGAGGTCATAGGGGTCTTGAACTCATGGGTCACCGCCCGAAGGAAGCGCTGCTGGGCTTCGTTCTGCTCCGTCAGCTGGTCGATGTGGGTCTGCACTGCCTGAGCCATACGGTTGAAGTCCGCGGCCAGCAGCCCCACCTCGTCTTTCCGCTTCACCGGTGCCCGTTCCCCGTAGGCACCGTCGGCGATATGGGCGGCGGTTTTTTGAAGAGTGCCCAGAGGTTTTAGGGCTCTGGAGAGGATCCAGGCCAGAAGCAGGACCCCCACAACCAGCGTGATGGCAGCGTTTTTGAGGAAGCCGTGGTAAAGCTGGGCCATCTGCTCCGCCTCCTGGGTCAGGTCTTCCGTGAGGTAGATTTGGTACTTCGCATCTCTCCCGTCAATGGACAGCGTACCTACGCACCCCGCATAGGTACGGGAACCGCCATACCCCGCATGACGAACGCCTGAAGGCGCGTCGGCGGCCAAGTCGAGAATCAACTCGCCGGCTGAACCGTAAATCAGCGCTCCGTCCAGCCGCAGATATGCTTCCCCGGAAACCTGCTGCTGGAAAAGTCTGCGCAAAAGGACCTTTCGCTGCTCCGGCGTTTGCGCACCGGGCAGCTTCCGTTCCGCCTGCTCCGTAAAAGCCGTCTCTACCCGCTGGAGCTCCGCTTTCAGGGCCTCCATATGTACCTGATAGGTTTGGTCCCGCAGTCGGTCATACATTACCTGAGAAAGAGCCATTACAAGCAATGCCAGCAGCAGCCCGCAAAGAATCGTGATCTTCCACCTGAGTTTCATAGCTCCTCCAATCTGTAGCCGGTGCGGGGAATGGTACGAATCTCCTCCGCTAAGTTCAGTTTTTTCCGCAGATTGGCGATCCGCACATCCACCGTCCGCAGGTCCCCAAAATACTCATAGCCCCATATTTCACTGAGGATCTGCTGCCGGGAGACAGTGCGGTTTTTGTTCTTCATCAGCACCATGAGCACATCGAATTCCATAGGCGGCAGGACGATGGTCTCCCCTCCCCGCCGCAGGACCCGGTTCTCTCCGTCCAGCTCCAGGTCCTTGAAGCGGTAGAGCTTATGGAGCTTCCCGCCGCGTTCCAGCACCTTCTCGATCCGCACCAGCAGGGCCGCCATACGGAAGGGCTTGGTGACGTAGTCCTCTGCCCCTTCCCGGAGGCCCTGGATTTCAGACTGGGTGTCCGTCAGAGCCGTCAGGCAGATGACAGGGATGCCATAGGACCCCAGGACCGGCAGCAGGCCGAAGCCGTCCACCCCGGGGAGCATCATGTCAAGCAGGGCCAGATCGAAGCTATGGTCCTGTTTCAGCCCATCCAGGGCTTGCCCACCATCGTCGTAATGGGTCACAATATATCCGGCAAGCTCCAGATTCATCGTCAGCGCCTTGGCAATAGCCTTGTCGTCCTCAATGATCAGGAGTCTGTTTTCTGCCATATCCTCGCCTCCTTTTGTGTCTTCATTATAGCACGGATTTTGCAAAAGGGGGTTACGGCTTTGTTACCGCCTAGACCACGCAAAACAGGCGGCACTCGCAAGTGGAGTACCGCCTGTTGTAACTTGGTGGTGCTTGCCGCAGCTCATCCGTCACGGCTGAGCCGTGGCACCTTCCCCGGAGGGGAGGGCTTTGGGTGGCAAAGGTTTATTCGTGGTTATGCAGCAGCTCGTGGGCCTTGCCCTTGAAATAGCCGTTGTAGAAGACATCCATCAAGGGATTCTCGTCGGACTTGCGAATGATCCGGTCCTTGTCGGCCTTGTAGAGGCCGGCGGCTCTTGCCGCCTTGTGTCTGGGACCGGCGGGGATGGGCTGACCGCCGCCCATGATGCAGCCGCGGCGGCAGGCCATGACCTCGATCAGGTGGTATTCCTTTTCGCCGGACTTCACCTGCTCCATGACCTTCCGTGCGTTGGCAAGACCGGAAACCACACAAATCTTCACATCCATGCCGTGATAGGGAATGGTAGCTTCCTTGATGCCCTCTTCGCCGCGGATGCCGCACTCGGCAATGGCGTTCATGGTGGCAGGGTCGTGGTCCTCGGCCAGGCGGCGGAGCACAGCCTCCGTCACACCGCCGGTGACGCCGAAAATGACGCCGCCGCCGGAGCTCAGGCCGAAGGGCATATCGCAGGCTTCCGGCTCGATCTTATCAAAGGCAATGCCGAAGTTCTTGATCATCCGGGTCAGCTCAGTGGTGGTAAGAACAATGTCCGTATCCTGCTCGCCCTTGGTGAAGGAGTTGGGCCGCTTGGCCTCCATCTTCTTGGCAGTGCAGGGCATAATGGACACCACGAAGGTCTTCTTCCCCTTTGCATGGGCGGGGTCCCGGTAATACTCTTTGATGACGGCGGAGAACATACCCTGAGGAGAGCGGCAGGTGGATACATTCTCCTTCATCTCCGGGAACTCGTTGTCCACGAACTTCACCCACGCGGGGCAGCAGGAGGTCAGCAGGGGCAGCTTGCCGCCGTTTTTCACCCGGTCCAGGAACTCCGCGGACTCCTCCATGACTGTCAGGTCGGCAGTGTAGCTGGTGTCGAAAACCTCATCAAAGCCCATGCTGTGCAGGGCTGCCACCACCTTGCCCATGGCGTTGGTACCGTTGGGCAGGCCGAAGGCATCGCCTACCGCCACCCGGACGGCGGGAGCGATCTGGGCCACGACCCGAACATTGGGATCGCCCAGAGCCTCGTACACCTCATCCAAATGGGTGCGAATAGTCAGCGCGCCGGTAGGACAGTACACCCGGCACTGGCCGCAGCTGACGCATTGCGTCTGGCTCAGCTTCTTATTGAAGGCGGGGATGACCTCCGCATCGGTGCCACGGTGGGCAAAGCCCAGCACGCCCACGCCCTGGATCTCGCTGCAAACACGGACGCAATTGCCGCAGAGAATACACTTGTTGGGATCCCGGACAATGGAGGGAGAGGAATAATCAATGGGCCTGAATTCCTTATAGTCCTCAAACCGGACCTCCCGGACACCCATCTTGTGGGCCAGATCCTGGAGGACGCACTCGCCGGACTTCATGCAGGTGGTGCAGTCCCGGCAGTGGGCAGCCAGCAGGAGCTCAATAATGAGCTTGCGGTGACGGCGCAGCCGCTCGGTATGGGTATAGATGACCATACCGTCTCTGGGCTCTTCCGAGCAGGAGGCAAAGCACTGGCCCCGGTCGTTTTCCACCGTACACAGGCGGCAGGCACCGAAGGTTGACAGGTCGGAATGGTAGCACAGGGTGGGCAGATCGATACCCGCCTTGCGAATGATGGTCAGGACGTTTTTCTCGTCGGTAAAGGTATATTTCTTTCCGTTAATCGTAATGGTTCCCATGATTGCCCCTCCTTACGCTTCTACATAAATGGCATCGAAGGCACAATTCTCCCTACAGGAGCCGCACTTGATGCAGACGGTGGGATCGATATGATAGGGATTTTTCACCTTGCCGGAAATGGCGTTCACGGGGCAGTTCCGGGCGCACTTGCCGCAGCCCTTACAGAAGTCCGGATTGATGACGTACCGACGCAGGGCCGTACAGACCTTGGCCCGGCACTTCTTGTCTACAATGTGCTCGATGTACTCATCCCGGAAGGTATTCAGGGTAGAGATCACAGGCAGGGGGGCGGACTTACCCAGGCCGCACAGGGCCATGGTCTTGACCATGGTGGCCAGCTCCTCCAGCCTATCCAGATCTTCCAGTTCACCCTTACCGGCTACGATCTTCTCCAGGATCTCCAGCATCCGCTTGGTGCCCTCCCGGCAGGGAACGCACTTGCCGCAGGACTCCCGCTGGGTGAAGGACATGAAGAACCGAGCGACCTCCACCATGCAGGTGTGCTCGTCCATGACCACCATGCCGCCGGAACCCACAATGGCATTGAATTTCTTCACGGAGTCAAAATCCAGAGGCTCATCCAAATGCTTTTCCGTCAGGCAGCCGCCGGAGGGGCCGCCGATCTGGACCGCCTTAAAGGTGGAGCCGTTTTTCAGGCCGCCGCCGATGTCGAAAATAATTTCTCGCAGCGTGGAGCCCATAGGCACTTCGATCAGGCCCGTATTCTCGATGGCACCGGTGAGGGAGAAGGTCTTGGTGCCGGGGCTTCCGGCGGTACCAATGGAGCGATACCAGTCTGCGCCCTGGAGAATGATCTTGGGAACATTGGCATAGGTTTCTACGTTATTGAGGACGGTGGGACGCTCCCACAGGCCCTTTTCTACGGTTCTCGGGGGCTTCACACGGGGCATACCGCGGTTGCCCTCAATAGAGGCAGTAAGAGCGGAGCCTTCACCGCACACGAAAGCACCGGCACCCCGGTTGATGTGCATATGGAAGGAGAAATCACTGCCCAGGATGTTGTCGCCCAGCAGCCCCCGCTCCTCCAACAGGGCAATGGCATGGCGCAGACGGGCAACAGACATGGGATACTCCGCACGGACGTAAATGTAACCGTCGGAGGACCGGACAGCGTAGGCGGCGATCATCATGCCCTCAATCAGCTTAAAGGGATCGCCCTCCATAACGGAGCCGTCCATAAAGGCACCGGGATCACCCTCGTCGCCGTTGCAGACCACATAGCGGATGGGATCCTTCTGCCGGGCTACCTGCTTCCACTTCTTACCGGCGGGGAAGCCGCCGCCGCCACGGCCACGAAGGCCCGACTTGTCGATCTCTTCAATGATCTGGTCCCGGTCCATCTGGAACATGGCCTTCTCCAGGGCCTTGAAGCCGCCGGAGGCCAGATACTCATCCAGGGATTCCGCGTCCAGCTTGCCGCAGTTCTCCAGAACGATGCGGGTCTGCTTGGCGATGAAGGGGATCTCCTCAGGCTGGACATACTTCTTTTCACCCTTGTGGTAGAGAAGCCGCTCAAGGACATTGTCACCAAGGATGGTTTCTTCGTAGATATCCTTGCAGTCGTCGGGCTGGACCTTGACATACTGGACAGTTTTGCCGCCCTTCTGGATCCGGACCAGGGGGCCCAGCTCACAGAAGCCCTGGCAGCCGGTCTTGTGGACCCCCACCTTGGAGTCGTGGGCATCCTCGTCGTGAGGGGCAAACTCCAGCTGGACGGAAGGATCGTCGCCAATCAGATCCTTGAACAGCTGATAGATCTTATTGGAACCGGTAGCAATACAGCCGGTACCGGAGCAGACCAGCACCCGGCAATCATAGCCGTTCATTTCCGCAACGGCCTTTTCCCGCTCACGGGACAGATCTTCTATATTCTGGATCATCAGCCTTTACCTCTCAATTCCGCAATCAGGGCCAGAGCCTTTTCAGGGGTCATGGCCGGATGGACCTGCTCGTTTACCATCATGGTGGGGGCCAATCCACAGGCACCCAAGCAGGATACGGTCTCCACGGTGAACATCATATCATCGGTGGTATGCTTCTTTTTGCTCAGGCCCAGCTCTTTCCAGAGGGCCTCCAGCACAGGGGTAGAGTGGCGCACATGGCAGGCCGTACCGTCGCAGACCTTGATGACGTATTTTCCCTTTGCCTCAAAGGAAAAGTTCTCGTAGAAGGTGGCAACGCTGTAGGCCTTGGTTTCGGTAATACCGATCTGTTTTGCAATGTAGGAGAGGAGCTCACCGGGCAGGTAGCGGTATTCCGCCTGAACGTCCTGCATGACGGGAATCAGTGCCTTGGGCTCTTTTCCGTAGCGGGCAATGATCTCGTCTGTCTTCCGGTAGTAGGATTCATCCAGCATATCAAATTCCTCCTTTTATGTAGGCATTTAGGATTATAGCAAACTTAACATCATTTCGCAACAACTGCACATTCATTTTGTATAATATATATAATTGAGCATTCTGCTTTTTGTATATTTCACCCTATTTTTTCGGCAAGTTAGCGTATGCTAATTGCTTTTTCTCGGAGAATTCCGTATTTTTTGAGAGAATTTCACTTCTTTCTTCAAATTGTGTCCAAGAACGGAAAAAGGACTTGATTCTGTAAACCAGTTATGGTAAACTTATCCAAGACTAATTGAGAAGGGTGATCCCCCATGAAACGAATCCTGTGTTTTCTGTTGGCTTGCAGCCTGCTGCTGGCCTGTCTTGCGGGCTGCTCGGAAAAAAAGGCAGACACCGCTGCTGAAACCTCTGCCCCCACCGAGGTCACAGCTTTTACCGCCCCGGACGGGAACCCGGAGGATGTGACCTGCAAGGGTGACTATTCCGGCGAGCCGGATGCCACGCAGGTGGTAGCCCGCTGCGGCTCCGGAGCACTGACCTTAGGAACGCTGCAATCCCTCTATGCCCTGGAAGTGCTGGGGTACCTGGGCGGAGACAACAGCATTCTGCCGGACCCTTCCCTCCCCTTCTCTCAGCAAGAATGCGATATTGACAACTCCGCAGCCACCTGGCAGCAATATTTCCTGGGCAAAGCCCTGTCCACCTGGCACAGGGCCCAGGCCCTGTCCGTGGCTGCCGAAGTGGAGGGGCTGCCGGTAGAAGAGGCCTTCCAGCCGAATCTGGACAACTACGCGGAATACATGACCGGTATGCCAGCCACCAAGTATATGTACCGCTACGAAAGCGGCTACAGCCCCAACACCATGCACCAGGCCTTTCTGGACAGTCTGGAGGATCTGCTTTCCCAGCTGGCAAAAGCCGCCGGTTTTGCCGACGCCGAGGCCCTGGCTGCCCAGGGACTGCACACTACCAAGGATGCCCTGCTGGAGGCCGCAAAGCTCTACAACTTCGGCTATATGTACCTGACCACCATGGAGGACTACCTGGTCCCCACCGAAGAGGAAGTGGACAGCTACTATCAGGCATATCAAAACCGCCTCTCTGTAACCGGCCGGTACGCCGATATCCGCCACATTCTCTCCGTTGTAAATTCCGGTGCCGACGAGGATAGCTGGAATGCGGCGGAAGAAGCCGCCAAAAAAGAACTGGCCAGCTGGGCTTCCGCCTACAAGTCCGGCGAAGGAAGCTTCGGTCAGCTGGCCCACGACATCTCCCAGGATAAGGCATCTAACTTACAGGGTGGCCTTTATTGGCACGTAAGCCAAGGAGAACTGATCTCCCCACTGGACGAATGGGTATTTGACGCGGCACGGCAGCCGGGAGATACCACCGTCATCCGTTCGAATCTGGGAGTCCATATCCTATACTACGTGGATGGAAATACCGAGTCCTATGCCGCTGCCAGGAATGCGGTTACTCTTGGAAAGCTCCAGGAATTCGTGGACAAGTGCCTGGATCAGTATCCTATGGAGGTCACCTATTCCGACATCATCCTGGCGAAAGAGCCGGAGAGCGGCCTGGGTCTTTCCTATTCCGACATTCTTTATCCGGATATCGCCCATGAGCGGTTCCCGGAGGTGCCCCTCTACTTACAGCAGGACTACGGTGTCACCCGCTACGGCAACTATCCCCTGCGGACCTATGGCTGCGGCATTACCAGTCTCGCCATGCTCTCCAGCTACATGACGGATACGGAGCTGACACCGCCCATTCTGTGTGAGCGCTACGGCTCCTATTGCAGCGAATGGGGAACGGATTACACGATCTTCCGCAGAGAACCCCCCAATATGGGCTACTATCTCCGGGACCAGGTCTTCGACCCGGATGTGGCCCTGGCCGCCTTGGAAGATGGGTATCCCCTGATCTCCTGTCAGATGAAAGGCTACTGGACCTCCAAGGCGCACTACATCGTGGTAGAAAAGATCGACGAGAAGGGTGTCCAGGTCCGGGACTCCAATATCTACAATTACCGCCGTGTACCGGCCCACATCACCGACCGACACACCTGGGACGCCGTGAAGGGTGCCAGCGTCTCTTACTGGATCTTTGAAAAAAAGCAGGTCCGTTCTGAGCTGTGTCAGCGCTGCGGCAATCCGGAGAACTATTCCGGTACCATTCTGACCGGCGACTACCTGTGTGAGCGCTGCTCCAAGGCGCTGGTAAGACGGAACTTCTATCTGAGCTTGTAAAAGGGTATGAAACGCCCCTGTGCGAACAGACATTTCGCACAGGGGCATTTTTCAGTCCTCGATCTCTTCCATCTCATACAGGAAGGACACATTTCCTTTTTTCCCCTCAGTCAGGCCGGAAAAGCTGGTGTAGTCCTCCCCTGCCCGCTTCATGGCTTTCAGGGTATCCATTATGTTCTGGAGCTTGTCCGCGTCCCGGGCCAGCTTTTTCAGCTCCCCGGAGCCGTTGTCCCGAAACTCCGTGATGCCGTCCCGGAACTCTTCCACGCCCTCAAGCATCTTCTTCATGGCGCTCTTCAGCTTGTCCGCCCCCTCCATAGCACCGGAAACATAGGCGGAGGACACCGCATTCTCTTCCATGAGCTTGGCAAGCAGGCCGTCTGACGTGTCCGTCAGCTCCTCGATCATTTTCTGGGCCTCTTCCAGATGCTTCTGGGCCTCTACATCATTGACCTTGACGGCTTCCTGTCTGGCCCCCTCGATTTGTCCGGCCAGGGTGGTCAGGGACTCATCGATGTCCGGAGTCTGCGGATCATCCTTGGGGATCTGGAACTGGGCGAAAAGGCGGCCCAGATTTTTGTTCTGGGCGGAGAGAGTCTCCACACCGGTTTTCAGTGCGGTAACAATGGCCCCCAAACCGTCCTCGACCTGTTCCACAGCGTCCTTCAGGTCGTCAGCCCCTTCGTACATAGTATCCATGGCGCTGTCGATGTCCCCGGCGGTGCCGTCAAAATCGTTGTCGGCATCCAGATCCTCCTCGTCCATATCGTCCAGCAATCCGGGAGAAACCACGGTAGCCGTAAAATCCAGGGAGAAGTCTGTTACGTCCGCGGATATCTCAAAGTATTCCGGGATGTCCACGTCTTCCGTATAGCTGAGGGACTGGAGGTTCAGGACCTTGCTGAAGCCGGGCAGCACCATGCCCACGGCCAGGCCGCTGTCGTCCATGCTGATGACCTTTCCATTTGTGACCTTCACATTGGAAAACACATCCTCGTCCAGGGGCACCAGGGTCATAGCCATCAGGGGCACCGGCACCGTGTAGGTCTTTTTGCCCACCTCTACAGTCCGCTCCAGCTTGTTTTTGTAATCAAAGCGGATCACAAGGTGGCCGGATTTTCCCGCCAGGGCCTGAGGGGTGGAGATGACACCGTCCATCCTATAGCTTACATCGATTTCCATGGGCAAAGATGCCGGATCCGCGTTTCCCTTATAGTGGATATCCTCCCCCTGATTCTGCCAGGACAAGGTGCCGTCGGAAAGGACGGTATATTCCTCATCCCCTTCCGTATTCCGGATGTCCGTCAGGATGGACTTGTCCTGGATGGGGCCGGTACCCTTCTGCCGGAGGATCACCTCCACCTCTACTTCCTTAGCCTTTCCCGAAGGAGCTGCTGTCACATGGACAGTCTCCTGCTTGTCCCAGTTCTCCTCCGACACCGTGGCCGCCTGGGCGGGGAAGGCCAGACTCCCCAATAGGGCCGCTGCCGTCAATGCGGCGGCCAGTTTCCGTTTTCTTATTCTACGCATTTCAGTGCCTCCGATTCCGGTATCTTTGCGATTCGCCGCAGCTCCATCAGGGCCACTACGGCATAGGCGGCAATGCCATAAATCGCCATTTTTTCGTACAGTTCCGGCGCAACATACATGGGGATCCAGCCGCTCATAGAGGTGAGCATGACCTCCCGGAACAGAACATCCATGATTTTTCCCTCAATGGGAAGACTCAGCAGGATGAAAGCCACCGTCACAAAGGTCGTCGGCAGGACATACAGCAGGAAAATCTCCCACCGGGTATAGCCCAGAACCTTCACCATGGAGATAGACAGGGCGTTTTTCTCGATGATCATTTTGCTGAGCAGATACACCAGCACAAAGAACAATCCAACGGAGAAGAGATTTACCAGGTCCATCATGCCTCCCATGGAGCGCATAAGCTGGCGGCTGACCTTGGTCATGGCCGTCACATCCAGCACAGTACCGATGTATTTTTCATCGATATCCTGAATGGGGGCATCGGAGAAATAGCCGCAGAAATAGCTTTTTCCCAAATCAAAGGTCTCGTTCAGCTCCTGCCTGGGCAGGAACAGGGCCAGAGCCCCCATATAATCGTACTCTCCCGTAACCGTGAAGGAATAGGTGGTGTCCTCATACTCCTCCTTCAATGTCACGGTGTCCCCCACCTGAATGCCAAACTTCTCTTGATAGGCCGAGGAGATCAGCACGGTGCCCTTTTGAAAATCCCCATGGATATACTGGCTGTCCGGCTCCACACCGTAGAGGGTGACGCTTTCGCTTTTGTATTTCCCGGGGAGCGTCATGAGGCTATAGGCGCTGAATTTTTCCGCCCCGGCCTGCTCCGTCTCTACATCGCTGCGGAAAATAAGCATATTCACCAGACTCTGGAGCTTCCGCTTCTCGTTGGCGGCGTTGGCAGGAACGGTAAGCATGGTGGTGTATTGAGAGAGCATATTGTCTGGCATAGTGTCCTGATAGTGCTCCATGGCGCTTGGGAACAGCAGACCAAACATCAGGAGCAGATTGGCAAAAAGGATGCCAACAAACAAAATCACATAGCTGCCCAGATTCTGGAAAATCACCCGCAAACGGAACCGGGACAGGAAGGGCAGAAACCCAGGCAGCGGGAACACCCTGGCACTGCGGTGCTTCCGCAGATCCCGGCGGAGAAATTTTAAGGGCGACAGGCTCAGCTTTTTCTGTAGGGTCCACCAGGTAATGACCGTCATCATGAGCACCGGCACCACGGTGGTCAGCAGGAATGCCTCAGCATTCCATACTGTTTCATAGGTTGGCAGACTGTAGCTGCCGTAGTACATACCGGCACAGACATCCTTCAGCACCGTATAGCCCAGAACATTTCCGATCAAGGCGCTGACAAGGCACACCAGCACCGGGCAGGTCATATAGTGGCGGATCAGTTCGTTTTTCGTATAGCCGCTGGCAAGGAGGGTGCCGATGACATTGGCCTCCTTGACGATGGTAGCCCCAATGGTCACGGAAAAGACAAAGGCCATAATGGCGATGATGATATACAGCAGCATAATGATCATGGCCCGGTCGCCGCCCATGTCATCCCCTGTAAAGCGGATCGCCTGGTTGAGATACCGGGGAACAAAGCTCTCAAGAGAGGCCTCCTGGTTTACTGCCGTCATCACATCCTCGGCCATATCCTTTTCCTGCTCCTCATCCTTAGGCGGTGTATCATAGAGCCAGCTGTAGCTGTAGAAGAGCCTGTCCTCCGAAAACTGGGCAAAGCTCTCCTCCGGTACAATAGCCACGCCGAATTGGAGGGAATCAAACATGGTGTCGTTGTTGTCCTGAAACAAAGCGCTGTAGTCCGGCAGGGCGATGAGGCCGGAAACGGTCCAGTTCTTGCCCTTGGAGGTAAGGATGTCCCCCACCGTCAGGCCGTTGTTATCGGCGTACATCCGGTCGATGGCGATCTGGTCCGTCCCGATTGGGAGGCTGCCGGACATGAGGCAGGGGGTATTCACCTGCTGCCGGGTCTGGAAGACGCGCAGTGTTGTCCCATTGTCAAAGGGTTCTTCCACGAAAAAGTTATCGTAAAGGCTAATGCCCACCTTGCTGATATATTTCTTCTGGGCCTTATTCAGCTTCTTTTCCACCCGGAAGTTGCCGTACTCCACGTTGTATTTTTCAAAGCTCTCATTGTAGGCGATGAGCATGCTGCCGTCCGCCACCAGAAAACCGGAAACCAGGGCAATGGTCATAGCAAGAAGCAGAAAAATCACGATATACTTCCCTGCCTCGCTCCTGAGTTCCCGGAATACCCGCTTGCCAAGAGGATTCTTTACCATTCCAGCTCCTCCGCATCCAAAGGCGTTTCATTGCGGTAGGCCTTGCGGACCACGCCGTCCCGAAACTTGATGACCAACGTTGCCATCAGGCGAATGGCATCATTATGGGTCACCATGATCACGGTGTTGCCATATTTCCGGTTCACCGTCTCGATGAGCTTCAATATCTCTTTACCGGTCTGGTAGTCCAGAGCCCCGGTAGGCTCATCACAGAGGAGAATATCCGGGTTTTTGACAATGGCCCGGCCAATGGCGGTCCGTTGCTGCTGGCCACCGGAGAGCTGATTGGGCAGCTTGTTCCGGTGGTCCCACAGGCCCAGGGTATGCAGAAGCTCATCCACATTCAGTGGCTTTTTGCTGAGGTAGGCCCCTACCTCAATGTTCTCCCGGACTGTCAGATTGGGGATCAGATTGTACATCTGAAACACATAGCCCAGGTGATTCCGCCGATAAGCCGTCAGCTTCTTCGGGTTCATCTTCCCCAGGGTGATATTGCCAATGGTGATCTGCCCTGCATCCGCCGTGTCAATACCGCCGATGATGTTCAGCAGGGTGCTTTTTCCGCTGCCGCTGGGTCCCAGCAGCACGCAGAAATCCCCCTGCTCCACCCGCATGTTGACGCCCTTGAGAACCTGGACCCGGCTGTCATTCTGGCCAAAGCTCTTCTGGATATCCCGTATCTCCAAAAACATGATGCCGCCTCTTCTCTTTTGAGTGGAACCAGTATACATCATTCTTCGGTTAGCGTCAACTAACTTTTGTAATTTTTGTGAATTGTATGTAAAAAACACCCGAAGGACATACATCCTTCGGGCAATCAGGTACTTTATCACATGCCACTCTTCATGGCGCGTTTTCTTGCGATATTAATGGGGCCTTCATTCATATTATTGATCCAGGCCAGACTCTTGCCGCAACCGTAGGCAGTGCAGGAATCCGGATCGTCCGCCAGGATACAGGGAATGCCGGTACGCTCCATCAGCAGTTCCGCAAAGCCCCACAGCTGGCTGCAGCCGCCTGTAAGAGTGATGCCGTTTTCCGCCACATCGCTGACCAGTTCCGGGCTGGTCTGCTCCAGGACCTCCATTACCTCATCGGCAATCATCCTTGCGGGACGGCGAAGCACATCGTATATTTCATGGGAGCTCAGCGTAACCATCTTCGGCATACCGGTTTTGGCATCCCGGCCCTTGATGTTCATGGTCAGCTCCTCGTTTCTGGGATAAACCTCACCGATCTGGATCTTGACCTCTTCTGCCGTGACCTGGCCGATGACTGTAGCATGCTGGCGGCGGACATAGCGGGCAATGGCCTCATCGAAGGCATCTCCCGCCACCTTCAGCGAGGAGGATACGGCCACGCCGTTCATGCTCAGCACAGCAATATCCGTGGTGCCGCCGCCAATATCCACCACCATATGGCCATTGGGCTCCTTGATATTCAAACCGGCACCCAGGGCCGCCGCTAAAGGCTCCTCGATCAGGAACACACGGCGAGCCCCGGCCTCAATAGCAGCGTTGATGACGCTGCGCTCCTCTACCTCGGTAACACCGCTGGGAACGCTGATGACCACACGGGGCTTCGGGGTGAACATAGACGCCTTGGTGGCGGTTTTGAACATCTCGCTGAGCATCTTCACGGTCATTTCGTGGTCGGAGATGATGCCGTCCTTCAATGGCTTCATAGCCACCACGTTGCCGGGGGTACGGTTCAACATATTCCGGGCGGCGGAGCCTACCTGGAGAATTTTGCCCGTATTCCGGTCCACCGCCACAACGGAGGGCTCCCGGACCACCAGGCCCTTGCCATCGGCATAAATAAGGACATTGGATGTACCCAGGTCCACGCCCAGGTCATTGGAAAACAGCTGCATAAGTAACCTCCATGGGAAAAGAAAATATCCGGGCAGGCAAGCCGATCCGAATCAATCGGCACCTCCCTGTTTTTGAGCCGCGGCTACCGCGGCGCAGTGCACCGCCCCGGCCCCTGCCTCCCGCAGGACCCGGGCGCACTCCTCCGCCGTAGAGCCGGTGGTAAATACATCATCGATCAGCAAAACGCGTTTTCCGGTCAGATCAAATTCTCCCACCGGTGCGTAAACGCCGGAAACATTGCCACGGCGTTTTTCCGGCGAAAGGCCCGACTGGGCAGGATTGTCCCGCACCTTCTTGAGAAGCGGTTTTGGCTCCATCCCCAATTCCTCGCCCAGTGCCTTGGCCAAAAGCAAGGATTGATCGTAGCCCCGCTTCCGCTTCCGTTTGTCGCTCACCGGCACCCAGGTCAGATAGTCAAAGCCCGCCGGATGGGTCGAGAGGACCTTCATAGCCAGGCTTCTGCCCAGAGGCACCGCCAGAAAGCGGGCTCCCTGGAACTTGAGACGCAGAATCGCCCTTCGCACGTTCCCTTTATAGTACCAGACAGCGGTGACGCTGTCAAGAAATCGGAGCTCTGTTTTTCCGGATGGGTGGACTTTTTCTTCCAAAACCGGAAAATAAGGGCTGTTTATCCGGCAGCCATGACAGTAGTCCGTCTCATCTTTACGGAGCAGCTTCCCGCACAGGGCGCATTTCCGGGGAAATATCAAATCCAGCAGCCAATACAAGAGTCTCATTCCGCTCTCCCCTGAAGCCGGAGTTTCAGCCCGGAATAGCGTTTGTTCTTCTGTGCGTTGGCGGTCATAGCCATTACCGTCTCCTCCCGGCCCACCACGATCAGGAGCTCCTTTGCCCGGGTAATGGCCGTATAAAGAACGCTCCTGGTCAGAAGATAGGGAGAGCCTCCCCAGGCCGTCAGAATCACCGCCCGGTATTCACTGCCTTGGCTTTTATGTACCGTAATGGCGAAAGCAGGCTCCAGCTCTCCCAGCTGGGTGAAATCGTAGTCCGCCGTCTTGTCGTCATAGAGCACCGTCAGGGTCTCCTTTTGCGGATCGATCGCCTTGACAACGCCTACGTCCCCGTTGAAGATGCCGGCTCCCGCGGCGGTGCCGTCCTCTTTCTTCCAGAGAATATCGTAATTGTTCCGGATCTGCATGACCCGGTCTCCCTCCCGGAAGGTATAGTCCCCGTAGGCGTGCTCCTTTTTATCCGGCGAAGCCGGATTCAGAGCCTGCTGGAGCATTTTATTCAGAGACCCGGTGCCCACACCCCCCTTGCGCGTAGGCGACAGGACCTGGATCTGCTCCGGTGGGATGCCCATATTCTTGGGAAGCCGGGTGGTACACAGGTCCCGAATCAGATTGGTCAGGTCCTGCTCGGTGTTTCTGCGCATAAAAAAGAAGTCGCTTTTCACGTTGCGCAGCTCTGGAGGCTCCCCGTGATTGATCCTGTGGGCGTTCATAACAATCAGGCTCTGCTGGGCTTGGCGGAAAATCTCCGTCAGCCGGGCCATAGGCAGCTCTTTACTCCGGAGCATATCACTGAAGGGGAAGCCCGGGCCCACCGGAGGCAGCTGATCCGGATCACCAACCAAAATCAGGCGCTTGCCCTTGGGGATGGCCTTCAAAAGGTGGTACAGCAGCTGAATATCCACCATGGACATCTCGTCTACGATGATGGCATCGGCCTTCAGGGGATTGTCCTCGTCCTTGGCAAAGTACATCTTCCCTGTGTTCTGGTCGATCCCCGCTTCCAGAAGCCGATGGATGGTGGAAGCCTCCTCCCCGGTAACCTCGCTCATGCGCTTGGCAGCCCGGCCCGTGGGGGCCGCCACCAGACATTTCAGCTGCATATTGCCGTAGAGGTTCAGAATACCATTCAGCAAAGTCGTCTTGCCGGTGCCGGGGCCGCCGGTGATGAGCAGCAGCCCGGAGCCCGCCGCCTCCCGAATGGCCTGGGACTGCTCGGCGGAGTAATTGACACCGCTCTCCCGTTGGGCCTGGGCAATCCGCTCCTCCAGGTCCTCCGGCTCCGGGAACGCCTTGTGGGCCAGCTCCTTTAGCCGCCGCGTACAGTAGATTTCCGCCTCGTACAGTTCCGGCAAGTAGTCCACGGTGATATCCGCCAGAGTGGACCGGACCAGCTGCCCGGCCTCCAGAAGCCGGGCAATGCCGCTCGCTACCGTGTCCGGCTCCAAGGACAGCAGCTGGCAGGTGCTTTGCAGAAGCTTTTTTTCCGGCAGGAAGCTATGCCCCACCGTCAGGTTGTACTCCAGCTGGAATCGGACGCCTGCCTCCACCCGCCGGGGATCGTCTCCCGCCACGCCCAGCTCAATGGCGAACCGGTCTACAGCCCCGAAGGGGGCATCCAAGCCCTCCTCTACCAATAGATAAGGGTCATCATACACCAGATCCACAGTGCTGTCGCCGTAGATTTTATAGGCCCGCAGAGCCAGCTCCGCCGGAAGCTGATGGGCAGTGAAGAACTCCATTAGCTGACGCATACCTACCTGGACCCGGAACTCTTCTCCGATCTGCCTGGCCCGCTGGGGGGAAATGCCGGAAACTTCTGCCAGCCGTTCCGGCTCCCGCTCCATGATCTCCAGAGTTTTTTCTCCGAAATGTGCCACGATCCGGGCGGCGGATTTGGGGCCGATCCCCTTGATGATCCGGCCAGAGAGGTAGGCCTGGATCTGGCTGGCGGTCTGGGGCATGAGCCGCTCCAGAAATTCCGCCTCAAATTGCTTGCCGTAGCTGGAATGGGTGCTCCACTTCCCCGTTACCATAAGCCGCTCCCCCACCACGGGCAGGGGAATGGTCCCAACCACCGTCACCGGCTGGCTCTGTCCGATGTTCAGCCGCAAAACGGAGTAGCCGTTGTCGTAATTCTGGTATACCACTGCCTGGATGGTGCCCTGCAAAATCTCTAAATCCTGTGTCAACCCAATTCCCTCTTTTATTCTGCGGACCGGTGCCTGCCGCACCGCCGCATAATTCTTTTTCTGTCTGTCAAAAATGAAGCGTGTAAAAGCAGGATACGCCGCATTGCACTTTCTTTTCAGTTTACTATATTTTATTAGAATTGGGAAGTACTTTCAAGATATTTTTACATTTGTTCCCGAATGTCAGAAATCCCCTCCGGAAATTTTTTGACAGATTTTCGTTTTTGACTAATAATTTTACTTGAAAGAATTCTTTTCATGCTGTACAATAAGGTGGATAAGGAGGCGGCGCACATGAAAGAATGGGGTTTGATCGTCTGGATCCCGCAGTTTGCCATCAGCATTGCCTCTCCCCTGGTGATTTTTCTCGCGTTGGCTGTCTGGCTGCACAACAGCTGCGGCTGGGGTGGCTGGGTCATTGCGGTGGGAATCGTCTTCGGGCTCATCACCGCCGTCATCGGCTTCCGGGACACAGCCAGAGCCATGCTGGCAGCCTCCGGGCACAGCAAGAAATCCCGGGATCCGGGAGTCAGCTTCAATCATCATGAATAATCGTTAAGGAGTCCTTTTCTATGGTTTTGCAAAGCGCTTCCCGTAAAGAGGTTCGCCGGATCGCCATTGGCAGCAGTGTCTGCGCCGCTGCTCAGATTGCGGCCTTTTTTCTGCTGAGCCTGGTGGGCATCGGCACCTTCTCCTATAAAATCATCATTGGCACCGTCGGCGGCACCTGCATGGGTATTCTGAATTTTGCTCTGATGTGTATTATGATCCAGAAGGCCACGGGCATTGCCGACGAAAAGCTAATGAAGGCCCAGATCCGCAACAGCTATTCCTTCCGCAAGCTTCTTCAGGTGCTCTGGGTAGTCGCTGCGTTTCTGATCCCGGGCATCCATGTTCTGGCCGCCGTGATTCCCCTGCTCTTTCCCAACGTAGTGATCTACTACCTGCAGTTTAAGGGAAAGCTCCTGCCGGCAGAGGACACGGCCCCCAAGGCTCCCACCGTCCGTGCCGCGGAGCCGGAAGTGTCCGAAGACGATGATCTGGGACCCTTTGAAACGTAAAAAATACATCTGAACATACAAAAATACGGATGAGGTGATTCTTCCCTATGGAAATGTCAATCAACGGCGCTAAAATTCTTGCCACCTTCGAAAATGTCCCTCTGCTTGGAACGGTCCACATTACCCAAACCCTGATCGTCAGCTGGCTCGTCATGCTGATCATCTCCGCGGTCTGCATCTGGCTGGGTTCCGGGCTGAAGGTTACAGGCATCTCCCGAAAACAGGCTGCGGCGGAAATGATCGTGAACAGCCTCATTAACTTTGTGCATGGAAATATGGGCACGGAGTTTGACCGGTACATTCCGCTGGTAGGCACCATTTTCGTGACAAGCCTTGTCTCCAATCTGATCAGCCTGGTGGGCATCTGGAGCCCCACGGCAGACCTGATGACGGAATTGGGCTGGGCCCTGGTGGTATTCGTGATCATCACCTATCACAAAATCAAGGCCTCCGGCATCGGCGGCTACCTGAAAGGCTTTCTTGATCCTATCTTTGTCATGGCACCCATCAATGTCATGGCTGAGCTCTTCACCCCTGTCAGCATGGCTTGCCGTCACTTCGGCAACATTCTCTCCGGCACCGTCATCAGCGCACTGGTCTATGGCTCCCTGACGGTTGCCAGCCATGCCCTTCTGGGTGCTATCGGCTCCTCCAGAGTCGTTGCCCTGGCTCTGGCGGTCATTGGTATCGCCATGATTTTCTTCGGTAAGAAAAAGCCGAAAAAGACCATGTTCGTTTTTGGCATTGTCTTTGCCGTGCTGGGCATTCTTGGCTTCCTCAGCAGTTTTGGCGGTGTTCTGGCATCCTTCCCCTGGCTGACTGTGGGTCTGCCCGCAATCACCAGCTTCTACTTTGATTGGTTCACGGGCTGCATCCAGGCATTCATCTTCTGCACCCTGACCACCATGTTCATCAAACAGGCCGCAGGTTAAATCCGTCACACGGCCATTTGAATATAAAAACCAAAGCAAAATAAATAGGAGGAATTATTTTATGGATTTCACTGTTTTGGCAAAAGGCATTGCCCTGGCTGGCTGCGCCATCGGCGCTGGTCTGGCTCTGATTGCTGGTATCGGCCCTGGTATCGGCGAAGGTAACGCTGTGGCCCGGGCCTGTGAGGCCATCGGCCGCCAGCCCGAGTGCAAGGGCGATGTAACCAGCACCCTGATCCTGGGCGTTGCTCTGGCCGAGACCACCGGTATTTACGGCTTCGTCACCGGCCTGCTGCTGATCTTCTTCGCTCCCGGCCAGTTCATGAAGTTCCTGGGCTGATCTTCCGGACACAAAATTTAAATCACACCGGAAGGAGGCAAATCAATGGAGACACTTTATCAGTCCCTCGTGGCGGTGGAACCGGTCACCCTGATTGCCAACATCTGCAATCTGTTCATTCAGATGCTCATCATCAAAAAGTTTTTCCTGGATAAGGTATTGGCCATTCTTGACCAGCGCCGGTCTGCGGCGAATAAGGAAATCACCGAGGCCAAGGCGGCCAAGGATGAGGCTCTGACCATCAAGAAGACCTATGAGGACAATATGCTGCAGGCAACCGCCAAGGCAAATGAGATCCTCCAGACGGCTCAAAAGACCGCCGCCGAGCGCAGTGAGAAAATCATTGCCGAGGCCCAGACCTCTGCCGCCCAGATCAAGAGCAAGGCAAGCGCCGACATTGCCCAGGAAAAGAAAAAGGCGATCAACGATGCCAAAAACGAGATTTCCGGTCTGGCCATGGCCATTGCCGGGAAGGTCGTAGAGAAGGAACTGGGCGAAAGCGACCAGAGCCAGCTTATTGACCGCTTCATCAACGAATTGGGTGATCAGGTATGACCCAGGTCGGAAGCGTTTACGGAGAGGCTCTGTATGAGCTCGCCTGCAGTGAAGATCTGGAAAAAACCATTCTGGACGAAATGACCGCTCTGGACGAGGGCTTTCGCCAGGAGCCTGAATTTATCAAGCTTCTGGGCAGTCACTCCATTCCCAAGGCGGAACGCACCAAGGTCCTGGACGACAGTTTTCGTGGAAAAATCAACATCTATTTGCTGAATTTCCTGAAAATTCTGACAGAAAAGGGCTATATGCACCATTTCACCCACTGCTGCCAGGCTTATACCCGGCTCTACAATGAAAAGCACAATATTTTGAGTGTTCGCGCTGTCACTGCCGTGCCTCTGACGGACAGGCAGACGGAGGCGCTGACTCAAAAGCTGACCCGCATGACCGGCAAGACCATCTTGCTTGCCAACCGGGTCGATCCCACCTGTCTGGGCGGTGTTCGCCTGGATTATGATGGGCAGCGGCTGGACGATACAGTCTCCCACAGACTGGATTCCGTCCGGGAGCTGCTGAAAAACACCGTACTCTGACGAGAAAGCAGGGACTGTATGGAACTGAGACCCGAAGAAATAACCAAAATCATTCGTAGCCAGATCAAAAACTACGAAAACAAGATTGAAGTCAGTGAAACGGGCGTCGTCATCCTGGTTGGCGACGGCATCGCCAAGGCTTCCGGTTTGGACAAATGCATGGCAGGCGAGCTGGTGGAATTCCCCGACGGCTCCTACGGCATGGCCCAGAATCTGGAAGATGAAACCGTTTCCATCGTTATCCTTGGCTCTGACCAGGGCATCAAAGAGGGCGACATTGTCAAGCGTACCGGCAAGGTGGTTTCTGTGCCTGTCGGTAAAAATCTGATTGGCCGTGTTGTCAACGCCCTTGGTGAGCCCATTGACGGCAAGGGTGCCATTGAGGCAGAGGCCTACAAGGCCATTGAATCCCCTGCCCCCGGCATCATCGAACGGAAGCATGTTTCCGTTCCTCTGCAGACCGGCATCAAGGCCATCGACTCCATGATCCCCATTGGCCGTGGCCAGCGGGAACTGATCATCGGCGACCGGCAAACCGGTAAGACCACCATCGCCACCGATACCATTCTGAACCAGAAGGGCAAGGATGTGATCTGCATCTATGTGGCCATCGGTCAGAAGCGTTCTACCGTAGCTCAGGTGGTGGAGAATCTGACCCTGGGCGGCGCTATGGACTACACCATCGTGGTATCTGCCACCGCTTCCGAGCTGGCGCCCATGCAGTACATCGCCCCCTACTCCGGCTGCACCATGGGCGAGTATTTCATGCACCAGGGGAAAGACGTGCTGGTCATCTATGATGACCTATCCAAGCATGCTGTGGCTTACCGTGCCATTTCCTTGCTGATCCGCCGTCCCCCCGGACGGGAAGCTTACCCCGGTGACGTGTTCTACCTCCACTCCAGACTTTTGGAGCGTGCGGCACAGCTGTCTCCGGAGCTGGGCGGAGGCAGCCTGACGGCTCTGCCCATTATCGAGACCCAGGCAGGTGACGTTTCCGCCTATATCCCCACCAACGTCATTTCCATTACCGACGGCCAGATCTTCCTGGAGACGGAGCTCTTTAACTCCGGTATTATGCCCGCCGTGAACCCCGGTATCTCCGTGTCCCGTGTCGGCGGCGATGCCCAGATCAAGGCCATGAAGAAGGTTGCCGGCTCTTTGAAGCTGCTCTACTCCCAGTACCGGGAGCTGCAGAGCTTTGCTCAGTTCGGCTCCGACCTGGACGCCGATACCAAGCAGCGTTTGGCTCTGGGCGAACGGATCGTGGCTGTGCTGAAGCAGAAGAACAGCAGCCCCAAGGAAGTGGCACAGCAGGTGTGCATTATCTACGCGGTCACCAAGGGCTACCTTACCGACATCGCCGTAGACCAGGTGCCTGAATTTGAGAAGCGCCTGGAGGAGCACATGGAAAACCTGCATCCTGACGTGCTGGAAGCCATTCGCTCCACCGGCAAGCTGGAAACCGAAACCGAGGAAGCGCTGAAGAAGGCGCTGGACGAGCTGGTCGCGCAGTTCAATCCCGCATAAAGGAGGGAAAGCAGCATGGCTGGCGTTTCCACCAAGGAGATCAAAAACCGCATTCGCAGCATGGAGAGCACCAAGCAGATCACCAAAGCCATGGAAATGGTGGCTGCCTCCAAGCTTCGTCATGCCCAGGCCCAGGTGCAGTCTGCCCGGCCCTATTTTGAAATCCTCCACACCACCATTGAAGACATTGTCCGCACCAACCGGGATTTTTCCTCTCCCTTCTTTAATCAGCGGGAAACGGGGAAAACCGTGCTCATCGTCATTGCCGGTGACCGGGGACTGGCCGGTGGCTACAATAGCAATGTTCTGAAAATGGCGCAGTCCAAGCTGGACCAGTATCCCAATGCTGTGGTGCTTCCCATCGGCAAGCGGGCGCTGGACCACTTTGTAAGTCACAAGGTGCCTGTTCTCACGGAAACCTATGCTGAGGCCGCCGGTGTTTCCATCGGTGACTGCTTCTCCATTGCCAAGCAATTGAGCAAGGGCTTTCTTTCCGGCGAATATAACGGCATCCAGATCGCTTATACCAATTTTGTATCCATGCTATCCCAGACACCGGCAACCATGCCTCTGCTGCCTCTGACCTGCTCCGAAGAGCTTCGGAAGAAGGGGGAAGCCAGCGGCATCAAGTATGAGCCATCCAGCGAAGAGGTGTTTGCCTCCATCGTTCCGGAGTATCTGGGCGGCATTCTCTACGGCACTCTCTGCGAAAGCCGAGCCTCTGAGCAGGCAGCCCGCCGCTCCGCAATGGACTCCGCTACCCAGAATGCCGAGGATATGATCGCGGACCTGAGCCTCAAGTTCAACCGCGCCCGGCAGGCCTCCATTACCCAGGAGATCACCGAGATCGTGGCCGGCTCCTAAGGCCGCCGAATCGAATACAAGGAGTTGAAATCCATGGCCAAAAACAAAGGAACTGTGGTCCAGATCATGGGCCCTGTTCTGGATATCCGCTTCGAGGAGGATCAGCTGCCCAGCCTGCTGAACGCCATCGAAGTGCCCAATGGGGACAAGACCATTGTCGCCGAGGTTGCCCAGCATATCGGTGACAATGTGGTCCGCTGCATTGCCATGTCCTCTACCGACGGCCTCCAGAGAGGCACTGAGGTAACGGATACCGGCGCCCCTATTTCCGTGCCCGTTGGCGAAGAGTGCCTGGGCCGGGTGTTTAACCTGCTGGGCCAGCCCATCGACAACAAGCCCGACGTGAAGAGCCAGGAGCGCTGGCCCATCCACCGTCCCGCCCCCTCCTATGAGGAGCAGCAGCCCGCTACTGAGATCCTGGAAACCGGCATTAAGGTCATCGACCTGATTTGCCCCTACGCCAAGGGCGGTAAGATCGGTCTGTTCGGCGGTGCCGGCGTGGGCAAGACCGTTCTGATCCAGGAGCTGATCTACAACATCGCAACGGCTCACAACGGCTACTCCGTCTTCACCGGCGTTGGCGAGCGGACCCGTGAAGGCAATGACCTTTACAATGAAATGACCGAATCCGGCGTTATTTCCAAAACCGCCATGGTCTTCGGTCAGATGAACGAGCCCCCCGGAGCCCGTATGCGTGTGGGCCTTTCCGGCCTGACCATGGCTGAGTACTTCCGGGATGTAAAGCACCAGGACGTGCTGCTGTTCATCGACAACATCTTCCGGTTCACTCAGGCCGGTTCCGAGGTTTCCGCACTGCTGGGCCGTATGCCCTCCGCTGTCGGTTATCAGCCCACTCTGGCAACGGAAATGGGCGCTCTGCAGGAGCGCATCACCTCCACCAAAGACGGCTCTATCACCTCCGTCCAGGCCGTTTACGTGCCTGCTGACGACCTGACAGACCCTGCCCCTGCCACCACCTTTGCCCACCTGGACGCCACCACCGTTCTGGACC
>OLHG01000523.1_pt1 | contig 27110 bp, 30 predicted proteins | sample 1605971 | NCBI WGS metagenome assembly OLHG01 (sample SAMN03283289) | human gut metagenome | biome: human-associated habitat; material: feces | host: Homo sapiens | place: Peru | collected 2012 | reverse complement strand
TTGGGAAATCCCGTCCACTTTCTGCTTACCGGCGGAAACATCTTTGATGCCAGTGCCGCCATCGATCTGCTTTCGGAAGTGAATATTTCCGGCAGCAACATTCTGGGTGATAAAGCATACGGAACAAAGTCCATTCGCGCTTACATCACAGAGCAGAGAGCATCGTATACGATCCCTCCCAAAAGCAATGTGGTCGAGCCTTGGTTCTGCGATTTCCACACTTATAAGGAACGCCACCTGATCGAGTGTTTCTTCAATAAACTTAAAGTTTTCCGCAGGGTCGCTACACGCTATGATAAGCTCGCCGTGTCCTTTCTTGCTTTTGTCCATCTCGCTTCCATTTGGATTTTGTTGAAATAGCACAAGAATACTATGTTTTCAGATAGACTCTAGTTTAATATTGAAAATTCTTATTTGCGCTTATAGGTGCTTCTATTAAATTGTCCTGAAATTTGCATATACACCTCAAATAATCACATATTTCATTCCAATGTATATTCTTGTTTGCAAAATCCGAAGGATGGATACAAATTGTAAGGCTTTCCGTAACCTTCATTTCTCTTGCCGTAGCAACAAAAGAAAAGATAATCTTCTGAATTATTTGGTCTCTGGATGCATTTTTTAGCCCAGCCCGACCAGTCCCAATTATCGGAATGCGAATTGATTCTAGGTGCCCAATTTTATTAATCTGTTGCCAAAAAGAAAACAGGGAGCAAGTAATATTATCCAAAGTAACATTTTCGGGCTTCCCATATTTATTTATATCAACAACGGCAAGGAAATAGTCATGTTCACTACCACGTGATATTTTGCATACGGAACCTATTGGATACTTTTTTCTATTTGTATGTCGCCCATCTTGGACTAACTCATATGAATAGTCCCGCAAAGCTTGAGATAGTTCGTTATCTAGCCTTGATAATGCGTTATGAAAAAATTTTTCTTGGTACTGTCCCTGAACACTGTGTATACTGATAAATTCATCATCCATTGTCGTATCAAATGTTGTATTGGTAGGAATGACCAGAGCACCTTTCTGACTGAAAATATCACAGACAGAGAGCGTTATTCTCGTATCACAGTTCGCAATAAAACATGAGTATGTGAGAGCGGTCCAATTATAGATTACACAAATGATAACAAACGCAATAGAGCCAGGAATTGTATAACTTCGCATCAGAGTGAAACCTATTGTGTTTCCAAATACACTACCTAATATTTCAGAAAGCGTAAATGCACCGCCAACCAGTGCAAAAAACATCGAAACAATAGATAACCATTTTGTGCGAACAGTATTTACTAAGGCGTACCAATATTTGTAAACTATGCTCTTCATGTACAAAACCCTTCTAATGCTGGGAGCCAGTATAGAGGACTAAACGGGCTCAAAAGTAAGCGAAACCACTTTTTAGAAAGCACAAGTAATATGCTCTATTGCATATAATAGCAGAATCTTTCACATTTGACAACAATCTTTTCGCTAATTAGTAGTTTTGCAGATTTTTATATCTTATGTTATTTTTTACCCCATCAGGTGGGCCCCTCTTTACAAGTCCTCTAAATATTTTTTCTTTGTTACGACTGCTTAATTATCATTCAATCCGAACTGTATAGATTTAAGCTTCTCCTTGTATAATTGTTCATATTCCAATACCTCCTGCTTGTCCCTCTTAAGAGGAAACACCTCAAGAATAGAATACTGAAAATTATAGCAATAATCAGGATCGGCGGTGATAAGCTCCACAAGACGCTTATTGCCACCATGTTTTGTTCGCGCGTACTCACTCCATCTACCCCAGATACCACCTTCCAAGCCACTGGCCGAGCCAACATAGTGTTTGCCTGTTTTGGTATCTGTGATAAGGTAGACTCCTGCAACAGCGGATAGCTTATCTTCCCATTCCTTATAGGCGGCTTTGTTATAGACGATTTTCCGGAGTGCTTCAAACGAGAGTAGAACTTTATCATAGCTGATAAATTCCACTTCTGATATCGCTGGCCGGATTTCTAGAATTTCCTTGTCAGTCGTCCCATTTTGGCACCAATTGATTGTGCCTTTTCCCCAATCAATTACAAGCCTGTTCTTTAATTCTGCAAGGATGTCTGTTGCCTCCAAGTGGAAGATTACGCAATCAGTACTTGCATCCAATTTGATTGAGAAGTTGATGGGGAGTTTAGAAACATCATATTCAGAAAATCCATTGACCTTGTAACAGCCGAGGAAAACGCCATTTGTTCCTTCTGTTCCCAAAAAGCTTATAACATAATCGCAGTTTTTGAAGCGAGAAGGTCGTTGAATCATCTGATATGTTTCGATTTGTCCCTGATTATAATATGCAGCGATTTCTCCATTGCTTAAATTGTGGCGAATCAGCCTTGTCCGTTCCAAATTGATTCCTTTATATGCCAATAGTTGCAACGGTGTACAAAGGGAACATAATAAAAAACTTAATAATGGACTGCCAATCTTACACAAAGTACCGCCCAAACGAGACTACGGGCGGTATTTTTGTATCATGGCGGAGAAAGGAGGAACTTCCCACGGGGGCTTGACTGAAAAGTTGAGCCTCTTTTTTCATGCCAAAAAACAGGAGGTAAATGCTTATGGCAGATGATAAAACCACAAAAACGCCGGAACAGCCGGTAACGGATAGCGGGCCGGGCAAGGAAACGCCTCCCGCTCCCCCAAAAGAGCCGGAGAAGGTTTCCGTTTCTCCGGAGCCGGAAAAAAAGACGGAACCGGAGGTAAAGAACCCGCAGGTTTCCGTCTATAACTTCGCTGAAATTATGAAGGAAAAGAAGGTCGAGGAACGGGCGGCAGCTCCCAGTGGGGAAAAGTCTGACCCGGCAAAAGAGGAGAAACCGGAAAAGCAGCCGGAGGCTCCGAAAAAAGCAGAGGAAAAACCCAAAGAGCCGGAACAGCCGAAGCGCCGGGGCCGTCCCCCGAAAACAGATAAGGACAAGGCCGCAGCCCCGAAGTCCAAAGCTCCCGCACAGAAACCGGAAAAGGCGGTCAAAAAGGAACCGGAGAAAAAAACGGCTCCAACGATACAGGCCGCTCCCGCTCCGAAAGGACCCGAAAAGCCAAAGGATGCTCCACGCCGGGGCAAGGAGCAGATCGTCTATATCAAGCTGAACGAACTCCACGCCTTCAAGAACCATCCCTTTGAAGTCCGGGATGATGAAGAAATGCGGGCTATGGTGTCCAGCGTCAAGGACAAGGGCGTGACCCAGCCCGCTATCGTCCGTCCCCGTGAGGATGGCGGCTATGAGATCGTGTCCGGCCACCGCCGCCAGAAAGCCAGTGAGCTTGCCGGATATGCGGATATGCCCTGTATCGTCCGAAATCTGACAGATGATGAAGCCATCACACAGATGGTGGAGGACAATCTGAACCAGCGTGAAGAAATCCTCCCCAGTGAGCGGGCCAAAGCCTTAAAAATGCAGCTTGAAGCCATCAAGCACCAGGGCTCCCGCACTTCGGGCCAGATTGACCCGAAGGACGCAGGTAAACGCTCCAACGAGATCGTGGCCGAGCGCAATAAGATGGCGGTCAAGCAGGTGCAGCGGTATATCCGTCTCAATGAGCTGGTTCCAGACCTGATGAAGCTGATGGATGAAAAAAAGCTGGGTTTTACTACGGCGGTGGAGCTTTCCTATATCGGCAAGAAGAACCAGAACTATATCGCCGTCGCCATTGACAGCCAGCAGTCCTCGCCTTCACAGGCGCAGGCAAAGCGTATGCGTGAGTTGGACGAAAAGAAGCTGCTCAACGGGGATGTGATCGACGGCATTATGATGGAGGACAAAAAGGAGGTAGACAAAGTGATTTTGACAGGTGCGGAACTGAGCAAGTATTTCGGCAAGGAAACTACGCCGAGGGAAATGAAGGACCAGATTATCAAGCTGCTGGACGACTGGAAGGGCCAGCAGAAGGAACACGAAAAGCCGGAGAAGAAAAACGAACAGGAAAAGTAAGCCGAAACTTCGGGTCAACGTGGCCCGAGGATTACGGGGCTCTGCCCCGCGCCCCGAAGCTCTGGAGATATAAATTATTCCCCGTCGCCAGTTATTCCGTAGCATAGCCGGGAAAATCAGTCAAGGGCAGCGCCGCCGCAGGCGGTGCCGGAGGCACCCTTGACGGATTTCTCCCGGTTATGCTTTTTCCCGGTCAAGCGACGGGGATATAAATTCTCCAGAGCCGTTCCCCTTCCCGGGGGAAGGGGCGGAGGGGTTGGGCGAACTCTTGCTTTTCCCTAAACCAAAACAGAAATGGAGGCTCAACCAATGAAACGACCTTTAGCATACCTGACCGCCGCATGGAGCGGCGAGCCGGATGTTGATATGGAGCTGGCGGCCCACTACTGCCGTCTTGCTTATGAGGCGGGCTTTTCCCCGATCTGCCCGCTCTTGTATCTGCCGCTGTTTTTGAATGACAGCGTTCCCGAGGAACACAAGGCCGGGATTGATATGCGCCGGGATATGCTGCGGCGCTCCCATACCCTGATTGTCTGCGGCAGCGCTGTGGACGAGGATGTAAAAAATGATATTGCGGTTGCCGGGCGGCTGGGCATTGCGGCGACAACGCTGGAAGGGGTGCTTGCCGTGAAGGGACACGGCACCCCGGGCCATGCCGGACATTAAGCTGGGGAGCCTTTTCGACGGGATTGGTGTGTTCCCTCTGGCTGCTTCCCGGTGCGGTATCCGTCCGGTCTGGGCCAGCGAGATTGAAAAAGCGCCCATCTCCATAACCAAAAGGCACTTTCCCGACATGGTGCATTTGGGGGATATTACGAAGGTGGACGGCGGGAAAATCCCGCCGGTCCATGTGATAACCTTCGGCTCTCCCTGTCAGAACCTTTCTCTGATCGGCAACCGCTCCGGCCTTGCCGGGGCAAAATCAAGCCTGTTCTATCAGGCGTTTCGTATCATACAGGAAATGAGGGATGCTACTGATAACCTATATCCAGCTATCGCTGTTTGGGAAAACGTCATGGGAGCGTTTTCTACAAATGACCGGATGGACTTTAGAGCCGTCCTATCCGCCTTCTCGGACACCGAAGTTCCAATGCCTCCTTCGGGAAGATGGGGAAACGCCGGAATGGTGCGAGGGGGAACGCCTGATGTGTGCTGGCGGCTCATGGACGCCCAGTATTGGGCAGGCTCCCGAAGGCTGGCACGAAGGCAGCGGATTTTCGTCGTGGCGGATTTTGGAGGCAGACGTGCCGCAGACATACTATTTAAGCCCCGTCCAATGCTCCCACTTCCTCCGCCTTGCGGAGAGGGCGGGCGGGCCGCCGCCGAAGGAGATCGAACAGCTTCTTTTGAAACAGGGCGGCAGATACCAGTCATCCACCCCTTTCAGTGCTTCCGTATGCGGGGAGCGGCAAAAAGGCAGGAAGAAACGGCCTTCCGAAACAGCTTCGGATTACCAACTGACCCTTTTCCCACTCTTTTAGCCAGTGATGTAACGCCCTTTGCCTTCTGGTATGAGGGCGACCCGGAGGGCGGCTGTATCCGTTTTCTGACGGAAACAGAAAGTGAACGGCTGATGGGGCTGCCGGAGGGCTGGACAAAGTACGGGGCGGACGGCATGGAGATCCGGCCTCTGCAACGCTACAAGGCGCTGGGAAATGCGATTGCCCTCCCTTGCGCCGATTACATTATGGCCGGGATCTATGAGGTGCTGGCTGACCGGGCCGGAAAGGAGGAATAAGCCCATGTTTGAAGCCTATATAACCAATACAGCCCTGTACCCCTTAATGGGGATCGAGGTAGGGACAACGGTACATTTCCCCACGACGACACAGGAGTTGCAGGCCGCCCTTGCCAAAATCGGGATAGATGGGAAACGGTACAGCGAAGTGTTCTTTACCAGCTTTGACAGCGATGTGCTGGGGCTCTACGATCATCTCTACGAATGTGAGAACATCGACGAGCTGAACGAGCTGGGCCACGCCCTGCTGGAAGTACGGGATAAGGGCAGACTGGAAACCTTTGAAGCCGCTCTTGTCTTAGGAAACCACACAAGGAGCGTGAAGGATTTGATAAACCTGACGCAGAACCTTGACCTTTACCGCTTTTACCCGGATATTTCCGATGATGAAGGGCTGGGCCGTCTTTACGCCGACGAGCTTGGGACTATCGACATACCGGAGCACATTCAGAACTACTTCGATTATGAAGCATACGGGCGGGATGTGCGTATCAACGAGGGCGGCGTATTCGCTCCCGGTGGGTATGTGTCGGCAGTCCCGGAGGGCTTCAAGGAGTATTACCACGGGCCGCAGGACATTCCGCCGGAACACCGGATATTTGCCTATCCTGAAAAGGCCGAGCCTGTCCACTCCATTCTCGCTGCACTCAAACGGTTTCAAGAAGCCCCGCCCGCTCCGAAGAAGGACAAGGCGGGGCCTTCCCATGAAGAACGGTAAGACTTCGGGCCAGCATGGCCCGAAGCATGAAGGAGGTGCATACCATCAACTATTACCCTATCAATGAAGGAGCCGCCCGTCGGGCAAAGGAAATGAACAGCTTTTCCGACTACAAGGAAGGGAGCGCAACGGCGGAATACCGGGCAATGGTGGACAAGGCCGCCGCCATAGCGGAACAGCAGAAATCCCGGGTGGACCCCATGTACCATGAGAAGATCGACCATCTGTTAGACACCTACGCCCGCAAGCTGGCCGAAAACATGAACCAAGGCTTTGCCATTGACGCGAGGGTTCCCTCTGTGCTGATCGCCGGGCCTTCCAATTTCCCGGTGGGAAAGAAGGAAAAACAGAACCGGGCGCGGGACAGCAACATGGAGGAATGGCGGCATATTCAAGGGCTGCTGGATAAGATACGCAGCACCGGCATGGGCGGGATCAGCGCCGATGACCCGGCAGCGATTGAAAAGCTCCAGAAGAAGCTGGACGGGCTGGAACGCTCCCAGCTCATTATGAAGGAGGTCAACGCCTATTACCGCAAGCATGGCAAGCTGGACGGCTGTGCGCTGCTGTCGCCGGACCAGATTGAAAAGCTGAAAGCAAGCATGGCGTCAAGTTGGCGAAGCGACCCGAGGCCCTTTGAAAGTTACCAGCTAACCAACAACAATGCGGAGATCCGCCGGGTAAAGGCCCGTATCGAACAGCTTTCCAAACAGGCACAGCAGGAATTTTCCGGCTGGGAGTTCGATGGGGGTCGTGTGGAAATGAACCGGGAGGACAACCGCTTGCAGGTGTTCTTTGACGGAAAGCCTGACGCGGACACCCGGGCCGAGCTGAAAAGCAGCGGCTTTCGTTGGGCTCCCAGCGTGGGCGCATGGCAGAGGCAGCTCACGGACAACGCCATCCGGGCGGCTGACCGTCTGGAATGTATCAAGCCGCTGTCCGGCGAAAAGCCCTCCCAACTTCAAAAGAAGCCCTCTATCTTGCAGACCATGCGGGAACAGGGCGAAAAAGTCCAGACGGAGCCGGAAAAGAAAGCTCCGTCCGGCAGAGATGCCGAGCGGTAAGCCTCGGGCCACATTGGCCCGAGGTTTTCTGTTCCCCGAGATTGTACGGGGGCCTCCCGGATAGCGGGAACCCCGACGGAAAGGAGGTTTTATGCAGGAAGAAGTAAACCAAAAAACGGTTGCCCTTTCGATCAGGACAACGAAGCTCACGGGAAAAGTGCTGGCTGCCGCTCTTGGGAAGGTAGCGCGGGCGCTGCAAAAGCACCACCGGAAGGCGCTGACCCCGCAGGGACGCCAGAGTGTAAAAAAGCTGATGAACCACTATGGCGGCAAAAGCGCCATGCCCTATGTGGGAGCCCCAAAGGATTTTGACCGGATCGCAAAGGAGTTCCATGTGGACTACGCTTTCCATAAAGTGAGCCACGGTCATTACCTGCTGTTTTTCAAGGCTAATCAGGCGGACGCTATCACAGCGGCCTTCCAGAAGTACAGCGCAAAGGTGCTGAACAAAGAGCGGGACAAGGCTTCCATCCTCGGCCAGCTTCGGAAATTCACGGAGCAGATCAGGACACAGGCAAAGGAAAAGCAGCGGACCAGAGAGGCGGTGAAGGACGGACGTTGAGTGACAAGATCAGAAAATATGTGCTCCCAAACCTGCCGTACCTCTTTGTGTTCTGGTTCTTCTCCAAAATCGGGACGGCCTACCGGATCGCCCCCGGCACAGACTTCGGGACAAAGCTCATGGGGATGCTCGATACCTTCCCCAAAGCCTTTGAAACCTACTGGCCGGGGCTGGGCGGTATTGACCTGCTGGTGGGCCTTGCCGGTGCGGCTGGGGTGTATCTGCTGATACAGTCAAAGATCAGGCAGGCGAAAAAATTCCGGCGGGATGCGGAGTACGGCACCGCCCGCTTTGGAACAAAGGAGGATATAAAGCCGTTTGTTGACCCTAAATTTCAGAACAATGTCATTCTGACCGGGACGGAGTTCCTTACCATGAACACCCGCCCGAAGATTCCCGCCAATGCCCGGAACCTAAACGCCTGTGTCATCGGCTCGTCCGGCTCGGGAAAGACAAGGTTCTGGCTGACCCCGCAGCTCCTTCAAGCCCATTCCTCGTATGTGGTGGTAGACCCGAAGGGCGGCACCCTCGACCAGTGCGGGCGGTTTCTGCAACGGGAGAAATACAGGGTGCGGGTGTTCAACAGTATCGACTTTTCAAAATCCATGCACTACAATCGTGCGACTCGTTCGCATACAACCGCTATTCTGTGAGGCAAACCTCATGGACGAAGGCCAAATAGCGAATAAAAATGCGGGGTTCCCGTGAAAGCGGGAGCTACAACTGATAGCTTGAGGAGTGGAATGAAAGGGTAACGCCTTGAGACGCTCCACCTGATACTCCGACTGGCATTGACTGTAAAGGTGAGTGTCAGAAGCTCGGTAAAGGCGGCGGAAGTCTGCCGTAAGTGGGCAACCACACGCAACCGTCCCAGAGGTGGGATGCGTAGATGACACGCCGGGGTTCTATAAAATATCTATGGTGAGAATGTTCGACGACGAACTGACAAAAACCGCGAATGTAATGGTCTAAAAGTGCGCTGTACAGAAATGTGCAGTTGCAGAAATGCAGTCAGTGCGGTGGAGTAAAAATGGTTGTTATGAAACACCGTAACGTGTTACAGGCACGTTCCCGCTGACAGGCTTAGAGCGGACACCTACGGATATAAATGTACAGATAAAGCTATCGGAACGGGGAAAGGTATCAGGCGGCTCATCTGCCGCAACACGGATAAATTGTTAGAACAAATAACCGTGTGAACTGGTGCTGAAAAGCGAAGCTCGAACCTATGATAGCCCAACGAAAAAGGCGGGCTGGAGGAATGGGCTTTAGTCGGAAAGTCAAAGAAAATGCTATTCAGTCGTAATAAGGATTGCGAGTAAGACAAAAAGGGACACTTTCCCATGAAAGGAGAGTGATGCCTTATGCCTAATGAGAAAGCAAACAACAAGAAAGAAAAACTGCTGTGCGTGGACAATCTGCGCCATGCGGAATACTACAAAATGCAGGGCGTATTTGACGACTTGTATGCACGGAGCAAATGCGGCGAAGAATTTGCCAATTTAATGTCTCTGATTTTGAGCCGTGAAAACATTCTCTTGGCGTATAGGAACATCAAGACCAATGCAGGGAGTAAAACCGCTGGAACAGATGGGCTTACCATAAGTGACATTGGCCGACTGACAGCCGAACAAGTCGTGGATAAAGTCCGATTCATCGCAGCAGGAAGTCCACATGGGTATCGCCCAAAGGCGGTACGGCGCAAAGACATCCCAAAGCCCTATGATCCTACGAAAACCCGTCCACTTGGTATTCCATGTATCTGGGATAGGTTGATCCAGCAGTGTGTCAAACAGGTGATGGAACCGATATGCGAGGCGAAATTCAGTGAAAATAGCTATGGTTTCCGACCGGGCAGGTCAACAGAACACGCAATCGACAGAACCTATCGGCTCATGCAGCTGACTCATTTGCACTATGTAATTGAGTTCGATATAAAAGGATTTTTCGACAACGTGAATCATAGCAAGCTGATAAAGCAAATATGGGCAATGGGAATCCATGATAAGCATCTTCTATATATTCTGCGACAAATATTGTCAGCAACAATTAAAATGCCTGACGGAACTTTTGTAAGACCGAACAAGGGAACCCCGCAAGGCGGAATCATTTCTCCGCTCCTTGCCAACATTGTGCTAAATGAGCTAGACCATTGGATTGACAGCCAATGGCAGGATAGTCCGGTAAAACACAAATACTCAAAGTGCAATGGTTATGTCCCTATGCGGAAAACAGGATTAAAAGAGATGTATATCGTGCGATATGCTGATGACTTCAGAATATTCTGCCGGAACAAAACAGATGCTGAAAGAACCAAAGCTGCGGTGACGCAATGGTTATCCGAGCGTCTTAGGCTCGATGTTTCGCCGGAAAAAACAAGAGTTGTCAATATCAAGCGTCGCTATTCGGTGTTCCTTGGTTTCAAAATCAGGGTTCACCCCAAAGGTCAAAAACTGGTTGTGAAATCGCATATTAACGATAAGCAACTAAAACACGTCCAAGAAAAGCTGGTCAAACAGGCACAACGAATTGGAAACCCAAGACGAGGCAGAAAGACACAGGAAGAAATCTCTTTGTATAACTCCATGGTCATGGGAATTCAGAATTACTACCGTATTGCTACAAATGTAAATCTTGACTGTTCGGTGCTGCATCGGGCAGTCATGAAAACACTGACTAACCGATTACGGACAGAAAATGGAAGCAATCTTGTAAAAGCCGGAAGAGAACTGACCCAAGTCGAAAGGAAATTGTATGGCAAGTCCAAAATGCTACGATTTGTGGCCGGAACAGATGAGCCAGTATATCCAATCGGTTATGTTCAGCACAAACACCCTATGGCTCGAAAGCGGAGCATTTGCCAATACACCGTGGACGGCAGGAAAGGACTGCACGATAGTCTTCGGATAAATGTTGCTCTGATGTGCCAGATGATGAGGCAACCGCTATTTGATAGAAGCGTAGAGTTTGCGGACAACCGCATTTCATTATTTTCTGCGCAGTGGGGCAAATGTGCTGTGACAGGGAAAGACTTCCTTAGTGTTGCGGATATTCACTGCCATCACAAAATTCCACAAAAAGATGGCGGCACGGATAAGTATGAGAATTTGGTCTTAGTGTTTGAACCCGTACACAAACTCATACACGCAACACGGGCAGATACCATTCAAAAATATATGGATATTCTGCATTTAGAAAAAGGGCAAGTTAAAAAGTTGAATCTATTGCGTGAAAAAGCAGGATTGTTTCCATTGGCCTAAACAGCCCGGACTTGTAAACACATGACTCTCAAAAGGTTGATTGAATAAGTATTGACAGAGATTTTTCGATGGCACGCCGTGTGCGGTGAAAGCTGCACGCACGGTGTAGAGTGGGGGAAAAGCCTGAGATGATATCAGGGGCTTACCTATCACTATCGCTGGCCTATATCAAGACGGAAAGCGATGTTTTGAAATTCGTTACTGTTCTGATCGCCAACACCAAAGGCGACGGCAAGGAGGGCGACGAGTTCTGGACTAAAGCTGAAACCCTCTTGTACTGCGCCCTTGTGGCCTACATCGTCTTTGAGGGGCCGGAGGAAGAACGCAACATGAATACGCTGGTGGAAATGATAAACAGCATGGAAGTCCGGGAGGATGACGAAACCTTCAAAAATGCGGTGGACTATATGTTTGACGGGCTGGAACGCCGCAGCCCCCAGCACTTCGCCGTGAGGCAGTATAAGAAATACAAGCTCGCCAGCGGCAAGACAGCCAAAAGCATTTTGATTTCCTGCGGTGCAAGACTGGCTCCCTTTGATATTCCCCAACTTCGGGAGATCATGTCTTATGACGAACTGGAGCTGGATAAGCTGGGGGATGAAAAATCAGCGCTGTTCTTTCTTATCAGCGACACGGACACCACCTACAACTTTTTGGTTGCCCTCGCTTTTTCGCAGATGTTCAACCTTCTGTGTGAACGGGCTGATAACACCTATGGCGGGCGTCTGCCCTACCATGTGCGGGTGCTATGGGACGAGGCTGCCAACACCGGACAGGTGCCGGGGCTGGAAAAGATTGTGGCCGTCATCCGCTCCCGTGAGATCAGCCTGACGCTCTTTTATCAGGCTATGAGCCAGTGCAAGGCATTGTACAAAGACCATTCCGAAACCATCATGGGAAACATGGACAGTATCGTGTTCCTCGGAGGCCGGGAGGCTTCCACCCTAAAGGATATTTCGGAAAACTGGCTGGGCAAGGCCACCATTTCCATGCAGACCGAGGGTCGCAGCCGTGGACAGTCTGAAAGTTACAGCCAGAATATGCAGCGGCTTGGCCGGGAACTGATGACCACCAGCGAGATCACCACCATGCCCGGGGATAAATGTATCTTGCAGCTTCGGGGGCTCCCGCCCTTCCTGTCCCCGAAGTATGACTTGAAAAAGCACCCGAATTACAAGTACACAGCCGAATTTGATAAAAAGAAAAACGCCTTCCGCTTGGAAAGCCTGTTCCGCCACCGGCCATTGAGACTAAAGCCGGAGGACGAATACACGGTGTACGAAGTGGACGGCTCCGACACGGACGAAGAAGCTGACCTGTTGAATTTCGATGATCTGGACAGCGACGAGTTTGTGTAACTTCGGGCCATGATGACCCGAAGCGCCGCCGATGTGGGCGGCTTTTTTTGTACCCAAAACCATCAAACAAACAAAATGGAGGAACGTATATGGAATTTTTCAATCAGGCAATCGACATTCTTAAAATTCTGGTCATGGCTCTTGGCGCTGGTCTGGCGGTATGGGGCGTCATCAACCTTCTGGAAGGTTACGGGTCGGATAACCCTGCGGCAAAATCACAGGGCATTAAGCAGCTCATGGCGGGCGGCGGTGTCGTTCTGATCGGCCTTCAGCTTATCCCTCTGCTGTCCGGCCTGTTCAGCTAAGTGTCACCCGTTGTCCCTTTTCCAGAAAAGGAGCTGATGTATGGACTTTATCATCGACGCAATCGTTGAATGGCTGAAAGGTCTGCTCGTCGATGGTATCATGGGAAATCTGGATGGCCTTTTCGATAACGTCAATCAGAGCGTTGGCGAGATCGCCACACAGGTAGGCACGACCCCGGCGGACTGGAACGCCGGGGTCTTTTCCATGATACGACAGATCTCCGAAACTGCCATTCTGCCAATCGCCGGGGTCATCCTCACTTTTGTTATGACCTATGAACTGATACAGATGCTCATAGAACGCAACAACCTCCATGAAGTTGACACATGGATGTTTTTTAAGTGGGTGTTCAAAACCTTTGTGGCTGTGATGATCCTGACGAATACCTTCAATATCGTGCTGGCGGTCTTTGATGTGAGCCAGCATGTGATACAGCAGTCAGCGGGCATTATCCAGAACGGGACAGAGATCACGCCGGATGTGCTGGACAGTCTGCGGACAGAGCTTGAGGCGATGGAGTTAGGCCCTCTGTTCGGACTCTGGCTCCAGTCCTTCCTGATCCAGCTTACCATGATTGCCTTAAACATCGTGATTTTCGTCATCGTATATGGCCGTATGATTGAAATTTATTTACTCACAAGTTTAGCGCCTATCCCGTTTGCCACAGTCCCCAACAGGGAAAACGGACACATGGGGCAGAACTATTTCCGCTCTCTCTTTGCGGTGGGCTTTCAAGGTCTATTGATCTTGGTCTGTGTCGCCATCTATGCGGTGCTGATCCAGAGTATCGCCACCGACGGCGACCCCATCGGGGCAATCTGGGGCTGTGTGGGATATACGGTGCTGCTGTGTTTTACCTTATTCAAAACAGGCAGTCTTGCAAAATCCATCTTCGGCTGCCATTAAGAGACTTCGGGCCATGCTGACCCGAAGCGGAAAGGAGAAATCCATGCAGGAAAAAACTGCGGGCGGAACACCAGCCGCCCCTATAAAGCTGGATGTAAGCGTGCGGGTCATCGAACCTGTGAAAAACCTCATGGGCTTTGCCAGCGTGAAATTCAATGACTGCTTTGTGGTGGAAAATCTGAAAATCGTACAGGGCAGCAAGGGCCTCTTTCTTGGGATGCCCAGCCAGCCGGACGGCAAAGGCGGCTATCGGGATATGGCCTACCCTGTCACAAAGGAGTTCCGGGAACAGCTCAACACCGCTGTTCTGCAAGCCTATGAGGCAAAGCTGGAACAGATGGCGGAGCGCGGCTCTGTGGGGCGTGCGTCCATCAGCGACCAGCTCAAAGCCGGAAAAGCGGCTGCCGAACAGGCAAAGGCGGAACGGCCCCCGAAGGAAAAGCCCAGCCGTGGCGCGGAGCGTTGACCTCGGGCCATGCTGGCCCGAAGCAGAAAGGAGGCGAAACCCATGCCACGCAAACGGACGGGCTATGATGCGGCCTGCTACTATGACGGCAAGCTGCTGGGCCGCTGTACCAAAGCGGACAGCGACGCCTATACCCTGTTGATGAACGCCTGCGGCGGGGACGCCGCCCGTGTCCTGCGGGAATACGCCTACTTTTCCCCGGAGCTGAAGGCCATCTTGGAAAAGGCGGCTCTCATGCAGGCGGACCGGAGCCGGACGGGCGGGATGTTCCATGCGCCGAAAAGCTCCCCGTGGGGCGAGGTGCAGAGCTGTGAAACCCTCTGTCCGGGGGTGTTTTTGGTATCTACCGCCAGCCACGGCGGAACGATGGTGGCAAACGAGGTAGCCGCCGTTCTCTCCCCAGCGGCCAAAAAATGCGGCTTCAAGGACAAGGGCTATATCTGCTATGAGGAGGACGCACAGGAAAGCGTAGTGCTCCGGGAGCTGCTGGACAAAAAGCTGTGGAAAATCCCTGACCGCATTAAGGACAAAGGACAGTTTGAAGAAAAACTCAATCAGTCCATCCGGCAGTATCACCCCGAATACTGGCGGGCAAGGCAGAGCGGACGAGAGGCCGCCGAAGCTGCCCGCAGCACAGCCCCGGCCAAAGAGGCCGCAAGATAACCTCGGGTCATGCTGGCCCGAAGCAATAAAGGAGGTGTACCAAAATGGCCTATGTGCCAGTACCAAAAGACCTTTCCAAAATCAAGACAAAGCTGGCTTTCAACCTAACGAAGCGCCAGCTTGTTTGTTTTTCCAGCGCGGCGGCGGTGGGCCTCCCGGCTTACCTGTTTTCCCGTGGCAGTATCGGGAACAGTGCCGCCATGTTCCTGATGATCGGCCTCATGCTCCCGTTCTTCTTTCTGGCTATGTATGAGCGGGACGGTCTGCCGCTGGAAAAAGTGCTGAAAAACATCATCCGCACCCGGTTCCTCTATCCCCGTGTGCGGCCTTACAAAACCGAAAACTTCTATGCGCTGCTTAGCGCCAGAAAGGAGGCGCAGCCGATTGCAAAACAGCAGAAGGGCCGGAAAGCCCGCAGGCAGAAAGCCTGAAAAGCAGGGCCTTACCGGCCTGTTCACGAAAGGAAAGAACATTCCCACCACCGCCCAGCAGACCCTCCCTTACCGGGAAATGTACCGGGACGGGGTGTGCCGGGTAGCGGACCGCTATTACACCAAAACCATTGAATACGAGGACATCAACTATCAGCTCGCACAGTCCGAGGATCAGGCGGCCATCTTTGACGGGTGGAGCGCCTGCCTCAACTACTTTGACAGCAGCCTTCCGTTCCAGCTTTCCTTCCTCAATCACCGGAGCCGCCCAGGCAGCCGGTACAGCGTGAACATCCCCATGCAGGACGATGATTACAACAGCGTCCGGTGTGAGTATGTGGAAATGCTGGAAAACCAGATCGCCAAAAGCAACAACGGCATTGTCCGCACAAAGCTCCTGACCTTCGGCGTGAATGTGGACGACCTTTCCACCGCCAGGGCAAGGCTGGAACGTGTAGAGGCGGACATTTGCGGGAACTTCAAAAAGCTGGGCGTCAAGTGCCGTTCCCTTTCGGGGCTGGAACGGCTGGAGCTTCTTCACGGACAGCTCCACCCCGGCAGCGGCTCCCCCTTCCGGTTTTCATGGGATATGATCCCAAAAACCGGGCTTTCCACCAAAGACTTTATCGCCCCGGACAGTTTCGATTTTCGTTTCAGCCGTCTGTTCCGGGTGGGGACGACTTGGGGCGCTGCCTCCTACTTGCAGATTTTGGCCTCAGAGCTCTCGGACAAGCTGCTGGCGGAGCTTTTGGAAATGGATGCGGAAATGACCATCACTCTCCATATCCAAACCGTCGATCAGGCCGCCGCCGTAAAATCTATCAAGGCCAAAGTCTCCGACATTGACAAGATGAAGGTGGAGGAACAAAAGAAGGCAGCCCGGTCAGGGTACGACATGGACATACTTCCGCCCGACCTTGTAACGTACAGCAACGACGCAAAGACCCTTCTGGAAGATTTACAGAGCCGGAATGAAAGAATGTTCCTGCTGACCTTCCTTGTGGTAAACATGGCCCCGACCCGCCGGGAGCTGGACAATGACCTGTTCACGGTGTCGGGTATCGTCCAGAAATACAACTGCACCTTGAAGCGGCTGGACTTCCAGCAGGAGGACGGTTTTCTTTCCAGCCTTCCGCTGGGTCATAACGGCATTGAGATCAAGCGCGGCATGACCACCAGCTCCACGGCCATTTTCGTTCCCTTTATGACGCAGGAGCTCCGCATGGATGGCGAAGCCGTCTATTACGGGCTCAACGCACTTTCCCATAACGTCATCATGGCAAACCGGAAAAAGCTCAAAAACCCCAACGGCCTGTTCCTCGGCGTGCCGGGCTCCGGCAAATCCTTTGCCGCAAAGCGGGAGCTTGTGAATGTGTTCCTTGCCACCCGTGACCGGATCATTGTGGTGGACCCGATGGGCGAATACTCGCCCCTTATCAAGCGGCTGGGCGGTCAGGTCATCGAGATTGCCCCGGACAGCCCCCACCACATCAATCCGATGGACATTGATTTGAGCTTCGACGAGGAAAACCCGATGGCGCTGAAAGCCGACTTTATCCTGTCGCTGATGGAGCTGATCGTTGGCGGCAAGGATGGCTTGCAGCCGGTGGAGCGGACCGTCATTGACCGCTGTGTACGCCAGATGTACCGGGAACATTTGCAGGACCCGGAAACAAGCAAAATGCCGACCCTCCAAACCCTGTATGACCTGCTCTGTTCCCAGCCGGAGGGCGAGGCGGTACGGCTGGCAACTGCCCTTGAAATCTATGTGTCGGGTTCCCTTAACGTGTTCAACCATGAAACCAATGTGGACCTGAACCGCCGTCTGGTATGCCTTGACTTAAAAAAGCTGGGTGCCGGGCTTCGGACGATTGCCATGCTCATTATGCAGGACTTGGTAAACTCGCAGGTGTCCATGAATTTCCTGCGCGGTATCGCTACATGGTGCTACTTCGACGAATTTCATGTGCTGCTCCGTGACCGTCTGACGGCAAGCTATTGTGTGGCAATCTGGAAAATGCTGCGAAAAAAAGGGTGCGTTCCCAGTGCTTTAACGCAGAACGTAAAGGATTTTCTGGCAAGCCCGGAGATCGAGAACATCTTTGAAAACTCGGACTTCCTTGTGCTGCTCTCGCAGGCACAGGGGGACCGGCAGATTTTAGCCAAACAGCTTGGGATCAGCCCCCACCAGCTTTCCTATGTGACCCATACCAATTCCGGCGAAGGGCTGCTGTTCTTCGGGAACACCACCATCCCGTTTGTTGACCGCTTCCCGCAGAATACCGAGCTATACGCCATTATGACCACCCGCCCGGAGGACAAAAAACAGGAAATGAACCGGGCATAACGCACTTCGGGCCATGATGGCCCGAGGTTTGGAAAGGAGGGATACATCATCGGAAAGAAACCGGACAAACGGAATTTTCAAAGGCCGGGGCCGACGGAGGATACCGGGGGCAATCGCCCCGGACCGGCTGAACGGGAAGGGCCTTCCCCCGCACCGTCCCGACGCCTGCGGTTTGAGGACGAGGATACCGGGCAGGACAGCCCTTCGGGCCACGATGGCCCGAAGTCCAAAAGCGGCAAGTTTCAAGAGGACAGCCGGAAAAGCCGTCCCTCTGACCGCATGAGGCAGGAAGATGAAGCGGGCGGGCCGCAGGATACCGGCAAGGCACAGGAGCCGGAGGGCTCCGCCGAGAAGGCCGGGAGCAAAAAGGACAAGTACCAGAAAGCACAGGCAAAAGCGGAACACGCCGGGAAAAAGCTGGGAAAGGCTCGGGAGAAACTGGACAAGACCGAGGCAAAACGGGCAGCGAAGAAACCGCCGGGGCTTGCGAAGAAAGCTGTCCGGGGAGCCCGCACCGAAGCATGGTTTTATCTCCACAACAAAATCCACGAAGTTGAGCAGGAAAATGTGGGTGTGGAAGGAGCCCATAAGTCGGAACTTGTGGCCGAGGCCGGAGCCCGGAAACTGACCCGGTATGCCAAACGGAGATACCGGGAGCACCCGGCCCGGAAGGTGGCAAAGTGGGAACGGAAGGACATAAAAGCCCGGGCCAATGTGGACTTTCAAAAGATGGCCTCCGAGCACCCGGAACTTGCCAGCAATCCGCTTTCCCGTGTGCAGCAGAAATGGAAACTGAAACGCCGGTATTCCAAAGAAGCAAAGGCGGCTGCAAAACAGGGTGCAAAGGCCGCAAAGAAAACCGCTGCCGCTTCGGGAACTGCGACCCGTCGGGCGGCGCAGTTTGTGACCCGTCATCCCGTGGCGGTGCTGGTCCTGCTCCTGCTGTTGCTTCTCTGTTTTCTTGTGTCGGCGGTAAGCTCCATCTTTCCCACGCTTGGTAGCGGCCTTGCCAATGCGTTATCCGGCACCTCCTACGCCTCGGAGGATACGGACCTGCTGGGGGTGGACGAGGACTACACAGCGTTGGAAAACGAGCTGGCGCAGACGGTGGCAAACATCGAAAGCACCCATCCCGGCTATGACGAGTACCGCTATTCTGTGGACGAGATCGGCCACAACCCCTATGAGCTGGCGTCCTATCTCTCGGCAAAGTACCATGTGTATTTCCGGGAGCAGGTGCAGGACGAGCTGCGGGAGATCTTCGAGGCGCAGTATGAGCTGACCTTGACGGAGGAAATCGAGATACGCTACCGCACCGAAACCAGCACCGACCCGGAAACCGAAGAAACCACCACCGAGGAAGTCCCCTATGAGTATTACATCCTCAATGTGACCCTCACAAACAAAACGCTGCCTGCCGTGATCCTGCCGAGGCTGGATGAACAGCAGCGGGAAATCTACACCGTCATGCAGCAGCTCAAAGGCAACAAGCCCTATTTGTGGGAAGGAATTTATACCGGCGGCGAGGACACCGGCCCCAGCTATGAGATACCCGGTGAGGCGCTGGATGACCCGGCCTTTGCGGCGCTCATGGCGGAGGCGACAAAGTACATCGGCTGGCCTTATGTGTGGGGCGGCTCCAGCCCGTCCACCTCCTTTGACTGTTCGGGCTTTGTCTGCTGGGTGTACACGGCCAGCGGCGTCCACAACCTGCCCCGTACCACGGCGCAGGGCATTTACAACCAGTGTGCTATCATTTCTCCCTCCGAGGCAAAGCCCGGCGACATTATCTTTTTCACGGGAACCTATGACAGCCCCGGCCCTGTATCCCATGTGGGGATTTATGTGGGCGACGGGATGATGCTTCATTGTGGTTCGCCCATCCAATACGCAAACATCAATTCAAGCTACTGGCAGACACATTTCTATGCCTTCGGGCGTTTGTGAGCCAGAGGAAAGGAGTCCTTGCATGAACAAGATCGACAAGCTCGATAAGGAACTGGAAAAAGCCCGGGAGAAGGCTGCCGAATGGCAGGCCAAAATCCGGGAGCTGGAAAAGCAGAAACAGGAGGAAGAAAACAGCCAGATCGTGCAGGCGGTGCGCTCCCTCAAACTGACCCCCGCCCAGCTGATGGCTTTTCTGAATGACCCCAAAAACAGCCTTACCGCTTCGGGCCATACTGACCCGAAGCCGGAGGCACCCGAAAAGGAGGACACGGCCCATGAAGAAAACTAAATTTCGCAGGCTGGCGGCGATGGCTGCCAGCCTTTTGTGTTGCCTGATCTTTACAGTCCCGGCTTATGCACAGAGCAGCGAGCCGCAGCCGGAGACAGCTCCCTCCCCGGCAGAAACCGAAGCAGAGCCGGAAACCCAGAACCCCTTTACCCCGGACGGGACGGGAACCGTGGTGGACAACGCCACCGACGAGGATGGAAAGGAGTTCTACACCATCACCACAGCAGACGAGAGCGTGTTTTATCTGGTGATCGACAAACAGAAAACCAGCGAGAACGTCTATTTCCTCAATACCGTTACCACAGACGACCTTCTGCCTCTTGCCGAACAGGGTAAGGAACCGCCCAAAGAAGTGACCCCGGAGCCAGAGCCAAAGCCCATCGAACCTGTGGAGGAAGTACCGGAACCCGAGCCGGAGAAAAAGGACAGCCCCCTTCTCTCTCTGCTCCTGATCGGTGCGGTGGTGCTGGCCGGCGGTGGGATTGGTTACTATTTCAAGATTTACAAGCCGAAGCATGAGGCCCCGGATTTGGAGGATGATTACTGCGAATATGAGGACGGGGAGCTGGAGGAGATCGCAGAGGAACCCGAGGACGAAGATACCCCGCCGTGGGAGGAAGATACGGAGGAATGAGAATGAATTTTACAAGCAGCCCTTTTGAACGAATGATGAAGGAAGTACCGCACCCTGGCTGGGACAATGACGACCCTTGTAAGGGATGCCGTTACTACAAGGAGTGCAAAGGAAAGAAAAAACAGTGCCGGAAGAAGTTCCGGGCGCTGATCGTGGAGCCCCGCCCTTCGGGCCATCGTGGCCCGAAGTCATAAATGGACGCCCGGGAGCTGACCCGTGACGAGAAGAAGAAAATCCGCACTCTGGTCACGGGGATGTGCGCCAACTATGACCGGGAAAGCGGCCTGTGCCTTCCTCTTGACTGTGCCTGCTATATGCTGCACAAGTGCTGGACAGGGGCGTACTGCCGTTACTTCCGTGAGGCTGTCCTGCCCCTTAACCCGGAGCTTCAAGCGGCGCTGACAACGGAAGGCATCTCCCCGGAGTTGCGGGCCTGTGCGGTCTGCGGAAAGGCATTTTTGCCCGAGGGGCGTCAAGCCTACTGCTCCGACGCCTGCAAGGCCGAAGGGAACCGACGGAAAAGCCGGGAACGCATGAGGAAAATGCGGGAGAAAAGGCCGGGCGGCTGTTACGATTTGCCGCCTCCAAAGGCTTGACATTCCGGGCTTTTTTGAGGGTGTTTCCGGGGTGGGAATATCTTATTACATTCCTCCCCGGTCTGCCCTCTTATTTCGTAACATCCAGCACTTCGGGTCATGTTGGCCCGAGGCACAGAAAGGAGGGATCTCTTGGAGACAGTACAAGGATATGTGATTTTGAAAGCTGCCACCTTTGAAACCGGACACGGCTTTGCGCTGGGGCATAATCCGGGAGCGCCGAGCCCCTTTGTGACCTGGCAGTTTACCGAGGGGGAAAACGGCCATCGGGATTACTACTGGGGCCGCTATGGAACCAGTCAGGCGTGGGCGCAGAGGGACTTTGACCGCCGGGTGGACGACTATCAGCAGTTTTACCATGCGGCGGTCAAGCATACCGAGCTGGGACCGGAGGGCGTTTACCGCTATTATTCCACCCAGCGGCCCGTGGACATAGGAACTTACCCGAAGCCGCCGGATAACCAGCCTCTTTCCATCGTCAACTACGATGATGACAGGCGGCGTCCTGTGGCAGACGGCAGGCTGATGGCATGGGGCGAACTGACCTACGCAAAGCCGCTGACCGAAAAGCAGATGGAGGATTATGAGCTGAAACCAGCACCGGGCAATCCTGACCGGGTGCGCCCATCCATTACTGCCCGGCTCAAAGATGAAACCAGAGGGCAGGAACCCCCGAAGGAACCCGGCCAGAAGCGAAACCATAAAAACCATGAGGAACGATAAAGGAGGATCGCCATGCACGAAAAAGACAACTATCTGAAAACCGCCGAGCTCTCCACAGAGCAGAACTGCAACATGATCGACGGCGTACCCAACAACACGCCCATCCCGCCCACGCCCCCGGAGTTGGACGCAAAACCGCTGGATAAGGTAAAGGAGCCCAAAGAACGCCGGAAAGGCCGGGAGCTGGAACGCTGATGGAGAACCGCAAGCGGAATGTCCATCTGCACGTCATGGTAACACCGGACGAGCTGGCGGCCATCCATGAGCGGATGGCCGAGGCGGGCATTTCCAACGCCGGGGCTTATGTACGGAAAATGGCTCTGAACGGGTATATCCTGCACATCGACCTTACGCCCGTAAAAGAGCTGATCTCTCTGCAACGGCGCTGTTCCAACAATCTCAATCAGGTCGCCGTACACGCACACACCTATGGCGTGTACCCGGAGGAAATCGACGGATTGAAGCGGGACTATGAAAAGCTGTGGGGCGAGGTGTCAAAGGTGCTGCGGGAGCTTTCCGAGCTGGTGGCAAAGTAAGACGAGGGCGGCAGGTTCCGATGTTGGGACCTGCCGCCTTGTTCTTTTTACCATCTATATCTATGTTTCCGAAAATGTAATTCCCGAAGTCCAGCCTCTTTACAAATAGACGATAGAATTTTTAGTATTTCTTCTCGTGTAGAATTAAGCCATTCAGCAAGCTCACGATCATAGAAACAATAAGCGACATCTTCGCCTGTGCCATATGTCGAATAGGCTTTTTCCTTTTTGGCTATTTTCAATCGTCTGCGAATTGCTGTTAGCATATCAGTGATAGTATAGAGTTTTTCTCTCCATAAAGAGTTTTGGACAGAAGATTTTCCATCAGCCTGTTTTAATATGGAGCCATCACGAGTTCTTAGTACCCCTGTATTCAAGGCAATTAGCGTATCTTCAATCGCTTTATCAAAATCCTCCATTCGACCTTCTTGATAAATGTCATCTTGAAAGGCTGGACGATCAAAGCACTCCAAATAAAATTGGACAAGCTCTTTATCTTTTTCAAAGGCAGGTGTGGAAGAAGTAGTTTCGACTTCCAAAATTGCTGTCTGTTCTGCAAGCTGCTTCCAACTTTGTAGCAGTTCTTTAGGATAACGAGTAATATCCGTATCAATCAATTTAGAACAAGACTGGCATAACCAAATTCCATTTTCAAACGACTTTCTTTCTTCGGGTGTCATAGAAGCGTCATAGCGTGGACCGCCTTGAGCCGCTGCACAGATATGAGCTGCTACCCCTATATTTGTAATTTTTTCAGGATTGGTATTTGCCCCACAAGTCAACTTTCGGCAAGCAGGATTACTACATCTTCTACCAACCCGATTTGCCAGTAATTCCTTTGTTGCTGAAGTAAAGTCGTCTCTGCTGTTCCCCATGTTCATCACCTCGTCTAACCAAAATATTGATTTCATTATATCATAACTTTTTAGATAAAACCATCAAGCTTCGGGCCAGCATGACCCGAAGTTTTAGGACAGGATTTACTAATCTTTCGCAACATTTATGTCCCCGGGCAGGCATGATAAAATAGAGGTAGAAAGGATAGATAAAGGAGGTTTTGAAGATGAAGATACTGCTGAAAATATTGGTTGCACCTTTCGCCCTGGCGCTGTCCCTTCTGACGGCTCTGCTGGTGTTCCTGTTTGATATTTGCGCCTTCCTGCTGACGATTGCCTCCGTGATCCTGGCGGTGCTGGGTATCACCCTCTTTTTCACGCCGACCCCCATCGGCGGGATTGTATTTCTATTCCTCGCCTTTCTCCTTTCGCCGTATGGGATGCAAGCGGTGGCTGGCTCCCTTCTTTGGGCGCTGGACGGAGGCAAATCCGCTCTGTACCGGTTTCTGGCAAGTTAAGCAGCCTCGGGCCATACTGGCCCGAAGTCGGGGCGGTCTGGACGGGCCGCCCTTTTTTCATAGAAGGGAGGGATGATTTCTGGCTACCACAACTTTGTTGCAGCGCCATGCAGGCGAAGGCGAAACGATTGCCGAGGCTATCCGGGATTGTCTGGACTATGGCAAAAACCCGGAGAAAACAGAAAGCGGAAAGTATATCTCCACTTATGAGTGCGACCCCGCCACCGTGGCGGACGAGTTTCTTTTGGCGAAAGCCAACTATGCCGCCATGACAGGCAGGGAACAGAAAAAGGCCAATGATGTGCTGTGCTATCAGATACGACAGTCCTTCTATCCGGGGGAGATCACACCGAAGGAGGCGAACCGTATCGGCTATGATCTGGCTATGCGCTGGACAAAGGGGCGGCACGCTTTTATCGTTACCACGCACACAGACCGCCAGCACATCCATTGTCACATTTATTATAACTCCACCACCCTTGACTGCACCCGGAAATTCCGAAACTTTTGGGGCTCCAGCTTCGCCCTTCGGCGGCTCTCTGACAAGCTGTGCCTTGAAAACGGGCTGTCCATCGTGGAGAACCCGAAGCCCCGGAGCAAGGGCAAGTATCGGAACTATGGGGAGTGGCAGAAAGACCGGAAAGGACCGCTTTCCTATCAGGACCGACTGCGCCTTGCCATTGATACCGCACTGGCCGAACGCCCCGCCGATCTGGATGAATTTCTTGTTCTGATGAAACGGACCGGATATGAAGTCAAGAAGGTTCGGGGCGGTGGTATCAGTTTCCGGCTGACCGGGCAAGGGCAGGAACGCTTCACCCGTCTGCGTGCATCCACGCTGGGGGACGGCTACGACTTGCAAGATGTTCTGGCCGCCATTGAGGGCAAAGAAAAACGCCCCGGGCACTCGGAACGGAAAATCAGTCTGGCGGTGGATATTCAAGCGAAGCTGGCTGCCGGTAAGGGGCCGGGATATGAACGCTGGGCGAAGGTATTTAACATTAAGCAGATGGCTGCTGCCCTTGCTTATATACAGGATAATGGCCTGACCGATTATGAGCAGTTGGCACAGAAAGCCACCGAGGCAGCAGACCGTTTTCATGCCATTTCCGAGCAGATCAAGCAGACGGAACAGGCCATGAAAACCAATGCCGGGCTAAAGGCCGCAACGGTTCAGTATGCCAAAACCCGTCCAGTCTTTGAGCAGTATAAGGCGACGAAGTACAGCCGGAAATTCCTTGCGGAGCATGAGGCCGACCTTGAACTGTACCGGGCTGCACAAGCGGAAATGCGCTCTCTGCTGGGCGGGGCGAAGCTCCCCAAAATGGATGTGCTGAAGGAAGAAGGCCGTAAGCTCACAGCAAAGAAAAAACAGCTCTATGGAGAATATCAAAAGGCACGACGGGATATGCAGGAGATCGTCACGATCAAAGCGAACATTGACACTCTGATGGGCTACACCGAACCGGGAAGAAAGCAGGAAAAGGAGCGTTAAGGTTATGAAAACAAGGAGCAAAGCGACGCTGACACTTCGGGCCATGTTGGCCCGAAGATACGGGTTTGGGGCGAGCCCCAACAAGCCGCCTTTGTGCCACTTGTGGCCACAGAGGCATTGCTTGCCACTTAGCGACAGCCCCTAAAATGACGCAAAAAAACAGAGGCCCTTATTCTGGAACCTCCGTTTCTCTGGCTTTCTTAATGCCTTCGGCTGTGGCTTCTATCACGACAAGCTCTTTTTCATTCATGGAGTTTAGAAGTACATCAATGTGCTTTCTACAAGAGCTTGACCTTGCCCCTCCGTCCGCATGAATAAACTGGTCAACTGAAACGTCAAACATAGTAATGAGTTTAACAAAAAGGTCGAAGCTGGGATATTGACCTTTGTTCTCAATATTCATAATGGTACGGGAGTCACGGTCTACTAATTCCGCAACATAGGCTTGTGTCCAGCCCTTTTCTTCTCTGGCTCGTTTGAGAGCCGCCCCGAGGCCGTGGAAGTCAAACCTTCTTTCATCTTGGTTCATTTTCATATCACCCTATATCATTCTACATTTCGGGTTGGATTATGAGAATGTAATGAAATTTTACATTAAGTAGTATTTTATTTCGTATCCGTGTAGGCTCTAACTTGTATTATTCGAGGCAGAGAACTATAATATATAGGGTTGAGCAAAACTCCGATTTGCTCATAAGGCTATACATTAAATAGTACTATCCAGCTCATTTGAGCTCTATATATTGTGACTCAACTTTGCAAAACGCGCGTTTTGCTCAACCCTAATAATATATCCTGTGGAGGTACGAAATGGACTATATGACATTGAAAGAGGCTGCCGAAAAGTGGGGCGTGACACCTCGTAGGGTAAATTATTATTGCGCTGCTGGGCGTATCCCCGGTGCTGTTAAGATGGCTACGATCTGGCTCATACCAAAGGATGCACAAAAACCGCAGGATAAAAGATATAAAAAGAATAAATCTACATAATAGATACACATTCCCCTTATACAATTAAAGGTCAGGAGGTGGCAATATGCAGAAAATCTTGATAGTTGAAGATGACTTAGCGATACAGGCGCTATTACATGATTTTATACAGGAGGCAGGCTACTCTGTCGAGTTAGCTTCGGATGGCGTTGAAGCTCTTTCCCGGTTTTCAGAGCAGAACTTTGATTTAGTCCTGCTTGATATTATGCTCCCCAAAATTGACGGTTATGGCGTGTGTGAAGTAATCCGGCAGAAATCCAATGTCCCTATTATTATGCTCACAGCTCTGGATGGAGAGGAAAGCCAAATCAAAGGACTGGACTTGCAAGCCGATGACTATATCACAAAACCGTTCAAACTGGGGGTTCTCGTTTCAAGGATTAACGCCTTACTTCGACGTGCAAATTCTTTTCAAGCAGCAGACACAGAATTGCAGTCGAATGGCATCAAAGTTCTTTTGCTGCAAGGACAGGTTTTCAAAAATGGGGAACTGTTGGATTTGACTGCCGCGGAATACAAGCTACTGTGCTTGTTTATGAGAAACCCGAACATGGTACTTACCAAAGAACAGATTTTAGATAAGCTATGGGACTGCGACGGGAATTATATCGACAGTAGTACCCTTACGGTCTATATGCGTCGGCTTCGTATGAAGATCGAGGATAATCCAAGCGAACCGCAAATGCTCCTGACTGTTCGAGGTATGGGATATAAATGGAATATTATCGGGTGAGGTGCAGAATGAAGAT
>OLHG01000520.1_pt1 | contig 27130 bp, 24 predicted proteins | sample 1605971 | NCBI WGS metagenome assembly OLHG01 (sample SAMN03283289) | human gut metagenome | biome: human-associated habitat; material: feces | host: Homo sapiens | place: Peru | collected 2012 | reverse complement strand
ATACCCCCACATAGGACTTTTATATTTTATTGTCCTATATGAGGGTAGCATATCATTTGTTCGGCATCTTTTTTGATATATTATACCCATAACAGTGGATACATAGAATGCGCACTGCGGTGTGCGCTGTAGGTGTCGCAAGCGACCACCGCAGGCGTAAGAGGGTGCCGAGGCACATTTTTTGTTCTGGATAGATCAGAAGGGGAATAATTACCGTGTATAGTAATAGAAATTGTGGATAAGATTTTATTTTACATAAACAAATACTTGTAAATCAACGATTACTCTACTATAATGAAGAACAGAAAAATATATAGATAAAGCAAATAGTTTTAATTGGATTTTACAGGAGGAAAGATTTGAAGAAAGAATTAGTAATTGTCCTTGACTTTGGTGGACAGTATAACCAGCTGGTCGCAAGACGTGTCAGGGAGTGTAATGTATATTGCGAGATTTATTCTTATAAGACAGATATTGAAAAGATCAAAGCAATGAATCCGAAAGGAATCATTCTCACAGGCGGACCGAACAGCTGTTATGAGCCGGATTCACCGACTTATTCAGAAGAACTGTTCAAGCTTGGTATTCCGGTTCTCGGACTTTGCTATGGCGCACAGCTGATGTCTCATGTACTTGGTGGAAAAGTTGAGCGTGCAGATGTAAGAGAATACGGTAAGACAGAAGTTATTATTGATAAAAAAGACTCCAAAGTATTTGAGGGTGTTTCAGAGACAACAACATGTTGGATGAGCCATTTTGATTATATTTCAAAGATTGCTCCGGGATTTGAAATTACAGCACACACTGCTGACTGTCCGGTTGCAGCAGCTGAGAACGCAGCTGAGAAACTGTATGCAATCCAGTTCCATCCAGAAGTACTTCATACAGTAGAAGGAACAAAGATGATCAACAACTTTGTAAAAAATGTATGTGAATGTGCGGGTGACTGGAAGATGGATGCTTTTGTTGAGAATACAATTGCAGAGATCCGCGAGAAGGTTGGAAACGGAAGAGTATTGCTCGCACTGTCAGGTGGGGTTGACTCTTCAGTGGCAGCAGGACTTCTTTCCAAAGCCATTGGAAAACAGCTTACTTGTGTATTCGTAGATCATGGACTTCTTCGTAAAAATGAAGGAGATGAAGTTGAGGCAATCTTCGGACCAGAAGGCCAGTTTGATCTGAACTTTATCCGCGTAAATGCGCAGGAAAGATATTATAACAAACTTGCAGGTGTTACAGAGCCAGAAGCAAAACGTAAGATTATCGGTGAAGAATTCATCCGTATTTTCGAAGAAGAAGCAAAGAAGATCGGTACTGTTGAATTCCTTGCACAGGGAACAATTTATCCGGATGTGGTAGAAAGTGGTCTTGGCGGAGAATCCGCTGTGATCAAATCTCACCACAATGTAGGAGGACTTCCGGATTTTGTAGATTTCAAAGAAATCATTGAGCCGCTTCGTGATCTTTTCAAAGATGAAGTTCGTAAAGCTGGACTTGAGCTTGGACTTCCTGAGAGACTCGTATTCCGTCAGCCATTCCCAGGTCCGGGACTTGGAGTACGTATCATCGGCGAAGTAACAGCTGAGAAAGTTCGTATCGTTCAGGATGCAGATGCTATTTATCGTGAAGAGATTGAAAATGCCGGACTTGATAAGACAATTGGTCAGTATTTTGCAGCACTTACGAATATGAGAAGCGTTGGTGTTATGGGTGATGAGAGAACTTATGATTATGCTGTAGCTCTTAGAGCCGTTAATACGATTGATTTCATGACTGCAGAGGCGGCGGAGATTCCGTATGAAGTTCTGAATAAAGTGATGAGCAGAGTTATAAATGAAGTTCGTGGGGTGAATAGAATATTCTATGATCTGACGAGTAAGCCACCGGGAACGATTGAGTTTGAGTAATTTTCAAAAGCTCGTAAAGCCTAGTAAAATGGGCATTTGCGAGCTTGTTTTTTGCTCATTGGTACTAAAATGGTACTACATATTAAACTTTTCTATTTTTGATAAAACCCGTATATATTAGAATTGCTAATATGTCCGCAGGTATATATAGGGCAAGATTTGCTACAAAAGCAGTTACGTTGAAAGTGTTATTATCGGATTTTGTAAGTAAAAAGCATCCAAAGATGTGTATTGGAAACAGTAATAAGTAAAAGAGTATATTTTTGTCTAAGGTAATTTTTATGAATTTGTACTTTTCAGGTTCTTCATCTAATATTGCATTTATATTAAAATCAAGTGTTTGCATATCATCAGATGAATTGCATAAGTCTTGTGAAAGTTTAATAAAAGACTTCTTGTGCTTAAAGGCGATGCATAATCTATCATTATTTTGTGGACGAAGTATTAAATGTAATTTATTTATAATTTCGGTAAATATGTCTTGTGTTTCTGCTTTTTGTAGATAGGCAGAATGGATTATTCGTGAAAACCAAGTTATACTTTCTGTATATTCTAAATCAGAAATTGTTGATGAAGAAAAATATTCTAAATAATTTGTCAAATCGCGTATGTTGCTGATTTGAGGTAATCCAAATCGTTTTTCGTAAATTATATTAAGTAATATAGCAATAGCGAACATTACAATAAAAGTAATGAAAAAATGCATAAAATAATCTTTATAAGCAAATTGAGTAACGATTAGTCCGATTATAGGTACATATAGTAGTAATAAAAATACTAAAGTAAAATATTTAAGGTAAAATTTTCTTTTAAGAGTTTTTTTAAGATTCATAGTAGATATCTCCTTATATTTGTGGCCAAGTAATTTTCCACTCAAAGTATTCGTTAGGAGAAATCTCTCCATTATTTAATTTCGTTTTCATTTCACACCATTCCGAAAGGAAATCATTTACCAATCCATATTCAAAAGTTAATGCGACAGGTGAGCCTGCACTGTCATAATCATCTTCGTTGTAAGTTGGTCTGGCAGTCTCGGAAGGCTTTGCCGGAGTCATTGCAGTCAGATGAATCAGGTTGCCGGGAGATGTATACTCCGGAAATCTTGTGCCTTTTCCACGTGCAGGAAGTGATGTGGCACTTTCTTCAAGCCAGAAAAGTGTTTCAATGATATCTTCAGCAGCACCAAGGCTGTAATCAGAGATTGCCTTGTAATTGCAGTGCAAAGCATCAGCAAGTTTTAGAATCATATCTTCACCGGGAATGCGGGCACCGGTTTCATACTGGGATATGCGGACAGACATATTTTTGCCCTCAAATCCAAGTGCACCGCCAAGCTCATCCATTGTCATTTTACGGAATACCCGTATTTTCTTTATTCTTTCACCAATTGTCATAGTGTAGTTACCTCCGTTTATCTGTCACTGATGGACTGTTAAAGACAGTATAACACGGAAAAAATAAAAATGGAAGTTTTTCTATACGAGACCATTAGAAAAACTTCTTGACAATTCAATTATCTATGCTATATGGTATTGAAAAATAACTGAATGAGCGGTATCAGAAATCTAACAGGTATTTGCTAGGACATTCATAGGAATCGAGCGAATGTAGACACTCCCCCAAGCGGACCGATACCTCGAGCAGGAGCGGGCGGTATTACAGGAGATTATCTCAGGGAAGGAGGCTGGTTGTGACATCAGCAGAACTGGTATGGAGAAACGTCAAAACAAATTTATAAAGGAAAGGTGGTGAAAGGCATGAATGAAAAGTTTTTAGAAGTAGGAGATGTGATGCAGATTCTTGGAATTTCAAGATCAGCAGCATACAAGCTTATGAGACAGATCAACAGTGAACTTGAAAAGAAGGGTTACATTGTAATCCGTGGAAAAGTAAGCAGAAAATATTTTGAAGAACGCATTTATGGTATGAGTGATGCAGGATAAGCAACAGGTAAGAAGATTAATGCGCAGGAGCGGTACGGCTTAGGCATCTGCTTCTGCATATGGAAAGAAGGAGATGATGAATATGCCAGCTTATAAAGACAGTAAGACAGGCACCTGGTTCGTCAAATTCTATTGTAAGGACTGGACCGGGGAAAACAAACAGATAAAGAAAAGAGGCTTTGCAACAAAGAGGGAAGCACTTGATTATGAGAGGAATTATAAAATACGGCAGGAGAACAATCTGGATATGACATTTGGAGAGTTCTGGAAGCTGTATACAGAGGATGTGAAAAATTATGTCAAACTCAACACGTGGCTTACAAAAGAACACATTGTGGATACAAAGATACTTCCATATTTCAGGAATCTTAAGATGAATGAGATTACACCGGGAGATGTACGCAAGTGGCAGAATGAGATGGTAGCATTCCGTTATGAGAATGGGAAATGTTATTCCCAGACTTACAAGAAGACAATGCACAACATTTTAAGTGCGATATTCAATCATGCATGCAGGTTTTATAATCTGAAATCAAATCCGGCAAGACAGGCCGGAAATATGGGCAGGGAAGAAAAGAAGGAAATGCTTTTCTGGACAACTGAAGAATATAAGAAGTTTTCAGAAGCGGTGATTGATAAGCCGGTTTCATTTTATGCATTTGAAATGCTGTACTGGACGGGAATGAGATTAGGTGAGCTGCTTGCACTTACGATGGAAGATTTTGATTTTGAAAAGAACACAGTCAGAATAAATAAATCGTATCAGCGGCTGCAGGGGCAGGATGTTATTACAACACCGAAAACACCTAAGAGCAACAGAACAATCAAGTTGCCGAAGTTCCTTGCCGAAGAAATGCAGGAATATTTTGCAATGTTATATGACCAGACACCAACAGACAGGATATTTCTGGTAACAAAGAGCTTTCTTCATCATGAGATGGAGCGTGGCTGCAAGTTATCAGGTGTGAAGAAAATCAGAATTCATGATCTTAGGCATTCGCACATTTCACATCTGATCGACCTCGGGTTTTCCGCAGTTGCAATAGCTGACAGGGTTGGTCATGAGAGCATTGATATCACATATCGTTATTCGCATCTGTTTCCGTCAAAGCAGGTGGCAATGGCGGACAGACTTGATGCTGTCAATGCAAGCTTTGAGGATTGCGAAGAGCAGGATGATGATGTAGAAATCATGCAGACAGAGGAAACAGCACCTATGATTGATATGGATGCGGCTGCGGAAAAATTATAAGCATTGATAAGTACAAGGCAGTCTGATAATGCCTATGTAAAACATTATGAATCATGCCGGTACAAGTTTTGCTGGATATATGCAGCAGAAATTAAAAGAATAGATTTTATATCGGAAGGAGCGGATTATTATGAGTGAGAAAAGGCTGGATGCCAAGAACAGATGGAGAAATGTTGTAGTAGCGTTTCGTATGTCACCGGAGGAAGCACAGGAGCTGAATGTGAAGGTTTCACTCAGCGGACTTTCAAAACAGGATTATATCATCCAATGTCTTCTGAAGCATGAAATCAGGGTTGTTGGTGGAATGAAGGTGGCAAAGAAAGTACAGGTGCATCTTGATACGATACTGGAAGAATTACAGACATTAGATGAATCTGACAGAGGTATAGATGTTGAAGAACTGCTGGTTCCATTAAAGCATGTGCTTGATATTCTGCAGAGTGATGAGAAAGGCGGTAATCATTATGAGTAAGACAACATTTGAAAAGCTTGGCATCCCATATGAAGAAAGGGATGGAATCTTTTATCCGGTGCTTGTCGCAGGGACAGAGAAGGCAGATATAGAAGCAGGAAAGTATGGGCGAATGTGGATTAAATATATCAAGGAAGAATATCCAATGAGATATAAGAGTCTGGTGCGGTTCGAGGAGCTTGAAGAGCGAGCAGATGAAGTCAATGATACAGCATATGAGCTGCTCGATGATATTGAAGCTAAGTGGCTGAAAAAGCATAAGTCAAAGAATCCAAATTCCTTTACAGAACAGTTACAGCTAAGAACACAGACCAGGATGATGGCAGAGGAAATCGTTATTATGGATGTAGTGATGCAGTTTCATTAGTGTGGGGGCAAAAAGCGCCCCCAAAACCACAAAGTGGTGGCAGAAAGCGCCCCCACACAAATCAGAGCCGAAAAAGTGTGGGGGCAAAAAGTGCCGTCAAAATGCAAAAGTGGGGGCAAAAAGCGCCACCAAAACAGTAAAGTGACGGCAAAAAGCGCCACCACTCAGATAAGCGAGAAAAAAGTCGTGGTGGCGGAAAGTGCCATCAAAATGGAAAAGTGGTGGCGGAAAACGCCACTAAAACAGCAAAGTGATGGCAAAAAGCGCCACCATATCAGTAATTGTGGTGGAATATTAACCACCACATATCATATACAGGGTGCAGGTGCTCCTGCCAAGACGAAAAATTATGTAAACGCTGATGGCGTTTATATTGTTTCGGGAAAAGGTCCGACCTTTTCCGCATCTCGCAAAACCAGTGAACACTACTTTTAGAAAGGATGAAAAAAGCAATGGTACAGATAAAAAGAGATTGGTTTGATACAGCATTGAAGAATTACGAAAGGGGAGAAACGTATGGTAGATGGAAAGCGAAGATACAAGTCTGACAGGAAAGATCATAAGGCATCTGTGAAACTGTCAGAAAAAGATATGGATATTTTGAAAGCGGCACTTAATCGGACTGGAATGACAGCAAGTGCCTATATAAGAGAATTGATCCGGACAGGCGGTAACATAGATACAAGTTATCCTGAGGACAGGGCAAGAGCAATCCGTATCATAGCAGGTATTGCAAATAATATTAATCAGGCGGTAAAGCTTGGCAATTCACAGGGAAGATTGTATTACAGCGATATTGATAAGTTGCAGAACAGTCTGGATGATATAAAGAAAACACTCGGGGAGGTGCTGGAAGTATGGCGATTACAAAGATCTTAAATATACAGGAGTCAGAGGGCAGAAATCCAGCATCGCACTTGAAGAATGCTTTGGAATATATCTAGAATCCGGATAATACAGAAGAATGTATACTGGTGGGCGGTATTAACTGCCTGCCAGATACAGCATTTGAGCAGATGGAAGAGACAAAGAATATATTTCATAAGACAGGTAAAAGACAGGGCTATCATGTGATCATATCGTTTCCGCCGGAGGAAAAAGTAACAGCAGAGCAGGCAATGTATGTGCTGGAGTACTTTGCGAAGGATGTGCTTAGTGATGATTATGAGGCTGTGTATGCAGTCCACACAGACAGAGAGCATATGCATGGACATCTTATCTGAAACAGTGTCAGCATGACAACCGGCAAGAAATACAATTCACCGAAAGGCAACTGGAAGAATTATCTTCAGCCTATTACAAATAAATATTGTGATGAGCTTGGACTTTCCATCATGCCGGCAGAGTACAGCAGGAATCCGAAAAATATCAGCAGGGACAAGTGGGAAAGAGAAATGTCAATGAAAGAGATAATTCTCAGGGATGCCAAGATGTGTGCGTATGCAGCCGGAAATGTGGAGCATTTTAAATATCTGATGAAAAGACTTGGATATGTATTCAAGAAAGAAGCGTGGATGGAAGTGCAGGCACCGGGATTTCGATATTATCATAAACTGGCAAAGCTAGACGAAATGTTTTCAGAGGAGACGTTAAGGCATCATGTGGATATGCCCTGGATGGCAAAGCCTTACTTTTATTCGTCGGATATCAGAGGATTGCACAGGGAGAAGCTGTCACCATTCCAGAAGAAGTTTTATGCAAAGCTGTACAGGTTAAGGATTGTAGAGCAGAAGTGCTTTGTAGTCGGTGGAGCAAAGTATACAGAGGATTTGAAGAGGTTTCATCGGTTGCAGGACGAATATCTGCTACTTGTAAATAATGACATCAAAAGTGTTGTGGATCTTGTGGATTTCATAGGTGAGCAGGAAGAAAAAATCCAGCAGATTGAGGACAGACAGCATGAGATATACAGAGAAAGCTCTAGCCGGAAGCGGAGGATTAAGAACGAGGAACAATATCGTGAGTATCAGATATGGCATGTGGAAGTGCAGGAAGAACTGGACGAGCTGAAGCAGGAGAAAAGGGAGCTTAAGAGACAGTTGCAGCTTGCTGATAGCATTGTGAAAGAAGATTTGTATACGGCATATTATGCGGTGTCGGGAAATGAGGAGATTGTTGCTAACAGGGAGATTGAGATACCGGGTATGGAAAAAAAGACTGCGGTTGAGGAAGTGGCGGCAGTAGTTGTTGAGCATGATGCAAATGTTGCAGTAAGAAATCCTGACAATAATCAGAATGAAATAGGCAGACAGAAAGAGCTAACGGATGGAGTTAGAAAACAACAGACTGATTTAGATGGCATAGGAAAACAAGAGATTCATAATTCGTCTGATGTGAATGCGGCAAGAGTTGGCGAAAGTATGACTGACGTAACAGATAAAAGTGAAATTGTTGAACTTAAAGAAAAAGAGCCTGTGGACAAAGCTGGCTGGATTGTCAGGAGAATATCAGAGCTTGGCGGTTATGGGAATGTCAGTGATTCTGCTAAGGCAGATATATTCGAATTTGATATTGCTGATGTGAGTGGAAGTATAAGACGGTTCTCGGATGTAATGAAAAAACTTGGAATGAAGCTGGATGGGGATGAGCTTTATGAAGAGTTTCAGAGGATTTATGATGAGAGTGTTGGCAGAGATGTTGATAAAGGAAAGGTGGAAGATAAGATGTGGAATAGGGGCAGAGGAAGATGATTCCTCTGCTCAATATTAAATTAAGAATGGATGTATAATTGAACATTAAAGATATATTAAATACTAATAAATCATATTTAAACAGTGAAATATCAGTTGAGGGAAACAACTGTTCGTGATATAATTCCTTTGTTATTTTATACATTTTAGAATCGGAGGGAGAATATGTCTGAGACTAATGAAAAATGGTCTAATTTAGAAGAAACCGCAGAATATCTAGGTGTAACGAAAGATACTATAAGAAATTGGATCAAAAAAACAGATATACCGGCTCATAAGATAGGTAGACTTTGGAAATTTAAATTTTCAGAAGTGGATGAGTGGGTGAAAAGCGGAAAAAGTGCATTATAGAATAGAAAGTAGAAAAGAAAATGATAAATACAGAATTACACAATGGAGATTGTCTTGAGTATATGAAAAAAATACCAACATCTTCGATTGATTTGATAATAACAGATCCACCATATAATTTAGGAAAGTTTATGGAGGAGAGAGATACTAATTTAGTTAAAATGCGGGATAATTTTTTTGGGGCTGCAGGATGGGATGATTTAGATTATAAAGAATGGAAAAAATCTATGAATAAATTTTTTCATCAAGCATCAAGAGTTTTGAAGGATGGTGGTTCAATAATTGTATTTATGGCGATAATAAAGGTTGAGACAATAATACAATTAGCACAAAAACACGGACTGTATTATAAGACAACTGGTATATGGCATAAGTCTAATCCAATGCCAAGGAATATGAATTTGCATTTTGTTAATTCGACAGAATCGTGGATATATTTTACTTATAAAACAAAGACAGGGACATTTAACAACAACGGAAAAGTATTGCATGACTTTATTGAAACATCTGTTACATCAAACAGCGAAAAAAAATATGGAAAACATCCAACGCAGAAACCGGAAGCTTTAATGGAACATTTTGTTAAGGTGTTGTCAAATGAAAATGATACAATTCTGGATCCTTTTATGGGAAGTGGAAGTGTTGGTGTGTCAGCTGTAAAAAACAATAGGAATTTCGTAGGAATCGAGTTAGATGAAAATTACTTTAATATAGCTACATCTAGGATTAAAGAGGTAAAGAAAGATGAAATATAAGGTTATAGATTTATTTGCTGGAGTTGGTGGAATGTCATTAGGTTTTGAAATGGCAGGGTTTGATGTGGTTCTTGCCAATGAATACGATAAAGATATTGCAACTGCATATAAAAAGAATCATAGTTCTACTAAAATGATAAATGAAGATATAACCAAACTTGATTTGCAATCAGTATTTGAACAATATAAAGGTAATATTGACGTTATAATAGGCGGTCCGCCATGTCAGGGTTTTTCGCAGAAAGGAAAGAGAAAAACAATACATGATGAACGTAATTTCTTGTTTAAATATTACGTTAAAGTGGTGGATTTAGTAAAACCTCAATATTTTGTAATGGAAAATGTGCCTAATTTATTAACTGCTGAAAAAGGATATTTTAAGCGAGAAATAGAAGAATTATTTTCAAAAATGGGGTACATTCTAGATGCTGGTGTATTAAATGCAGCGGATTATGGAGTTCCGCAAAATCGAAGACGTGCCGTCATTATTGGAAAAAAGACAAATGAAGAAATGGTAAACTTGCTGCCTAAACCGGTTAATAAAAAAGTTTCAGTATGGGATGCAATAAGTGATTTAGCATATCTTAATTCTGGTGAGGGTGATGAAATTCAGGATTATAAATTCGAAGCCAGAAGTGAATATCAAAAGAAGATGAGAATGAATTCAAATAAATTGCTTAATCATAAAGCAACTAATCATTCGAAGCTTGCATTAGAACGCTTAGCCCTTGTTCCACCAGAACAGGGAAAGGAATGTTTACCAGAGGAACATTTAACAAAATCAATATATAGTGGTACTTGGTGCAGAATGCAAAAAGATGATGTTTCTGTAACAATTACAACAAGATTTGATACTCCGTCATCAGGTAGATTTACACATCCATATTTGAACAGGGCAATTACAGTGCGCGAAGCAGCAAGAATACAGTCATTTCCTGATACTTTTGAGTTTGTTGGACCAAAGGTTTCACAGATGAAACAAGTAGGAAATGCGGTACCACCGCTATTGGCTAATAGGATTGCCGATTCAATATTAAATGACATAACATAGGAGGAATGTTTAAATGAAAAGACCAAGTAATATACAGAAATTTAAACCTGTTGATCCTAAATTGGGAATTAAATCATCTTTGCCTAAATCAAAGTCTACAATTGCTCTTGTAATTTTGCTATGGTTGTCAAATGACAAAAAGTATGAAATTGAGTATTCTGAGACAGATGGCGATAAAATAACGATATCTGAGAACTGTTATGATAAATTGATACAATATTTGAGAAATAATATAGATATTAAAGGCGATTCTGAAGAAGATATTATGAATTATGTAAATGAAAACCAATTATTTCATTCACAGTTAGAGTCGCTTATTGTTGCACTTGAATTAGTGTGGAGAATTGCATCTATTAAATTTAAGGATAGTAATAAAGCGGATAGTGCAGAAAGAACTGGGAAGAAAAGATTTGAGAAAATATTATCGTATACAAATAATATTGATTTATTTGACACTTTGATTGAAAGCAATAAAAAATATTGCCAAGTATTATATGAATGGCTACAAGGAAAGAAGAATGTAGAAGATACACATTTAGAAAAACAATTGGTTAGAGTTATAAATTATCTTTCAGATGATGTTGTGTTGAAAATGTTAGACAATAATCAGAACGTATATTTTAATATGACATCCGTGTATGAAGCTATGACACAAAAAACAGATGAAATTGATATCAATGGAGATGGAGAAGCAAAGGGTGCATTAAGAATTGTAAAAGGTGCTTTAGGAGAAGGACTAAATTACTATTTGGCATATAATAAGAACATTGTTACAATGTCGGATAATGTAGATTATGATGAATTTGTATATTATGAACAAAGGGTAAGAGAGCGACAGAAGATAAGTAATGTGAATATATTGCTCCACGCTGCGGAAAATGATGATGAAAATACAACTGACATTTCGTGTTCAAAAAATAGGATAATATTTGGTGCTCCGGGAACTGGTAAGAGTCATAAACTAGAGGAAAATAGCAAATATTTTGCTGATAATATGGAAAGAGTAACATTCCATCCAAACTATTCGTATGCAAATTTTGTAGGTGCATATAAACCTATTATGTCAAAGTCAGACGTATATGACAATCTTGATACTGAAAAGAGAAGAGTGCTTGCAGTTCTGCAAGACAAATCAATGTCAGCACAAGAAAAATATGATGAATTGTACGATAAATTCAAGGATGAAGGTTTAACTCGTCTACCATTATTACTAGGTATATATACGGATGAGAATTTTAAAACTAGAAAAGTGGATGGTAGTGATGCTGCTGGTGATAATAGTGTGGAGAGAAATCATGGAAGGGCTATTAGACCATATTTAAGTTTAAATCCACAGAATAAAAATAAAGAAATTTCGTATGAGTTCGTTCCGGGTCCATTTATGAGAATTTATGTGCAAGCAATAAACCATCCGGAAGAAGATTACTTATTGTTAATAGAGGAAATTAATAGAGCAAATGTAGCAGCAGTGTTTGGAGATGTATTTCAATTACTTGATAGAAAGAATGGAGTAAGTGAATATCCAATTGCTACAAGCGAGGATATAAAGACTTATTTATTAGAAAACTTGGATTGCCTAAAAGGGAAAAATATTGACGATTTAACAGAAGAAGAAAGAGAAAAGTATTTTGAGATGAGAATTCCGGCAAATATGTACATATGGGCAACAATGAACAGTGCAGATCAGGGCGTATTTCCAATGGACACAGCGTTTAAGCGTAGATGGGAATTCGAATATTTAAGTGTTAATGATGATGAGCAGGTTGCAGCAATAAAAGATTATGTCATACCAATGTGTTTTAAGGACAATAAAGCGGATTATTATATTGGCTGGGATAGTTTAAGAACAAGGATAAATAATATTTTGACATCTGAAAAGTGTAAGGTTAATGAAGACAAGCTTTTAGGACCATTTTTTATATCTAAAAATATGTTAGACGAGATAAAGAATAATAAAGAGCAAATAGACGAATTAGAAGCAAAAGATGAAGCTTCTCGGACTGAGAAGGATAACGAAGCACTTAAAGATATGCATCAAAAAGAGAACAATTATATAAAAGCATTTGAAAGTAAAGTAATCATGTATTTGTTTGAAGATGTTATGAAGATGCGTCCGGAGAACATATTTATAGGTCATCATAAAAAGAATGGAAAGATGATTTTTTCAGAAATATGTAAAGCCTTTGAGCAGGATGGTGAAGGCATATTTGGAATTGAAGATTTGGAAAATATATAAAAAGGGGATGAGAGACAATGACGAAAGGTTTCTTTCGTGAAAGAAAGCATTATTCTTTACAGGAAATAACAGACAATTTAATTAACATAAATATGGAAGAAACTAGACGCATTGTCGGGATTCTTAAAAAATATGGAGTAGTTAAAGCTGTAAAAAAGAATAAGCCGGATTTTGATGATTTATCAAATGAAGATATTGTCTTGACTGATGTAATAGACAGCTCAAGTGATATAGAATATATATTTGATTATGTTGGAGTTGTTGTAATCGATGGACAAGTTTTTAAATGTTATCCTAAATATATCAAATCAACAGAACATTTATTTGAAAATCTAAAGCAGGTTTTAAAGGTTATAAAAAAATACAATGCATCAGAACAATTGATTTATCTGTTTAATGGAGAAGATGATAGTAAGATTTTTAATAGACTGGCTGTATCTATTCATTTGTTAGAGACATATTATGCTGATGGTTTGTATACAAATCAGAAAGAAATAATTGAAACAAATGGAGAAGGTGAGATTTTATGGGATAAGACTATAAATGAAACATTTGCAATTATACAGAATAACAAACCATATTATGTGGAATTACAAACCAAGAATACGATTGACAATGACTATGATTATTTTCGGCGGTTACATGAATGCGTTCTTACGCAATGTAGCAGAGAATTATCAGATGCAGGACTTTTAGAATTATTTGAATTAACAGAAGTTGAGCTGACACAAGAAGAACTGTCTGATTTTGGTGATGCGAGTTATATATTATATCGGTTGCAGTCTGAGATACAAATTCAATATATTACAAGAAAACAGAATCTTCTAAAAACAATATATACATATATTGCTAACGAGAAAACAGACAAAAATGATGTGAGCTATAGTTTATATGGAACTAATAGTTTTAACTTGGTTTGGGAAAAAGTATGTGCTGATAATTTTGGAAGTGTTCTAGATAAGAAAATAGTAGATCTTCCATTAAGTAATCCGGAATGGAATAAAGCTGAATATAAAGATAAAACATTAAGAAAAGTGATTAAATCACCAAGATGGAGAAAAACAGAGTTCCCGGATGCAGAAGATCCAAAGGTGGAAACATTAAAACCTGATTTGGTATGCATATATCCGGTTGATGAACAGAAAAAAGATTATTGCTTTGGAATATATGATGCAAAATATTATTGTATAGATTATAAAATACATGGAGATAAAGCTATCATTAGTGGACAACCGGGAGTAGGGGATGTCACAAAGCAATATTTATATCAATTAGCGTTTGATGATTTTATTATGAAACAGGGATATAGATATGTGCAAAATATGTTTTTCTGTCCTGACGAAATTGGAGATAAGCAGTATGGCTGGGTACAGATGGAAATTCTAAATCATATTGGAAATAAAAGATTGGAAAACATAGCCGTTGTGAAATTATGTGCATCAAATATGTATCAATTGTATCTTGATAATCAGACAATTAGTGAGAATGAGATTAATCAATACATACCAGATATAGGTAGACAGGAAATATCAGAGCAAAATTTTGCTAATCGAATGCTGGCATATCTTATGCGTATCACAAACGCTAGTAAAATGGCTGAGGAAAAGCTTAAGATGAAGGTAGACAGAGGTAAATTGATATATCCTAGACAGATAAAAAGAGAACTTGGAGCCAAGATTATATATGATGCTATCTGCCCGGTTGCAAGCAAAGCTTTTTATGGATTTAATCCGTATGAAAAAGAAAACTATGGCACTATGGTAGCAGAGGATATAGGCAATTCTTATGGAAGATGTAATCAGATTGCGGATGCATCTATTGAAATAGAGAAAAAGATAAAAGAGTTGTCGGAAAAGGAACTTCAGGATGAAAAGATAATTATAGATATTCTCAGGAAGTGCTTTGAGGGTAAAGAAGATATAGCATCTATGGCTGAAGGGGATAACTTGGAGATGCTTGTGGAAAAAGTTATGGAATTAGTAAGGAATTTGTATTTGTAAATTGTAATTAATATTTCATAATTTTGAAGATAGGTATTAACTGGCTAAGTAAAATGGTCAATTGAATTTAAGAAAGAACGAGAAAGTGATGAGACTGAAATGAATAAGAAGTGCCAAATATTTACTCCTGATGGGTATGTAAAAAAACTATTGGATTGTATACAGTATTGCGAAAATATATACGACAAGAACATATTGGAGAATTCATGTGGAGATGGGAATATTTTGGCTGTAATTGCAGAACGATATATTGATGATGCAAAAGCACATGGATTATCAAATCAACAGATAAAAAAAGGTTTATCAAAGCATATATGTGGTGTAGAGATTGATCCAGAACAATATAAGAAGTGCCTTCAGAAATTAAATTCGTTAGCAAAAAAAAGGGGGATAAATGGTGTTAGGTGGAATATTGTTAATGAAGATTATTTAAAATGGGAATGTGATAGAAAATTTGAATTTATTGTAGGGAATCCTCCTTATATTACATATCAAGAATTAGATGAAGAAAATAGAGATTATGTAAGAAAAAAATTTTCTACATGTGAAAAAGGAAAATTCGACTATTGTTATGCATTTATTGAAAGAAGTGTAGACAGCTTGAGTGATGATGGTAAAATGTCTTATTTAATTCCAAGTAGTATATTTAAAACGGTATTTGGGAAAAAACTTCGTTCTTATATTAAACCATACTTACAAGAAATATATGATTATACTCAGGATAAAATGTTTGATGATGCATTAGTAAAATCAGCCATAATTATAATTAATAAATCTATAACGAACAATGAAATGATTTATTATGATATGGCAAATGAGGATAAAATATATATTAATACTGAAAATTTAACAAATAAATGGTTTTTTACAAAAAATAATATACCTGGAACAAGGCGTTTTGGAGATTATTTTCAGGTTGCTCATGTAGTTGCAACCTTATTAAATGAAGCCTATGTGTTAAAAGAGGAAAACTGTCAAGATATAAATGAGTTTTATTTTTGTAATGGCAAAAAAATAGAAAAAAAGGTTGTTAGGGAAACAGCAACTCCGCGCTCGTTACGATATAAAAAAAGGGAAAAAATAATTTTCCCTTATGATTATAAAAATGGAAAATTAATTAGATATTCAACGCAGCAGTTTAACACACAATTTCCTGGAGCAGTTAATTATTTAAATGACTTTAGAGAACAGCTTGATGAACGAGAAAGTGACAGAAACGCATTGTGGTTTGAATATGGTCGCTCTCAAGCATTAGCAGGATTGAACAAAAGAAAATTATTGATTTCTACAGTCATCACTGAAAAAGTAGTAGTATATATGTTAAAGAAAAAGTGTATACCATATGCAGGAATGTATATTGTGCCAAAAGCAGATAATAAAACATATAAACTGGAGGATGCTAAGGAAATTTTAGAAAGTGATGAATTTATGAAGTATGTCCAAGATGTAGGGATTCATATTAGTGGAACTTCTTTGAGAATTACATCAAAGGATATTGAAGAATTCAAATTTTAGGAGGTGGCTTGAGTGGAAGAATTAAAGTATGTTATAGAAGATAGTACGATAGCGGAATTGTTAGGTGTGCAGAATTTTTCTACAGATGAGGCTGCAATACTTGAATTAGTTAAGAATGCATATGATGCTAATGCCTTGAATTTAAAAATTACATTTCAGAATGACACACTTCGATTTGAAGATAATGGCATTGGCATGAATGCAGACGATATAAAAAAACATTGGATGCATATAGGTAAAAGTAGCAAAGAATATGAAATAATAGATGAAAATAATAAAAAAAGAATTCAAGCTGGTTCGAAAGGTGTTGGAAGATTTGCATTATCGAGACTAGGGTATAGAGTATGTTTGAAATCAAAAAAAATAGATTCTGTTGGTGTGATTTGGAAAACAGATTGGAATACATCTGTTTTAGATGAGAACTACGACATTCACACTAAAGGAACAGATATAGAAATAATAGGATTAAGGGAAAAGTGGAATAAAAAACGCATAGAAAATTTAAATAAGTACTTAGAAAGAACTTATCATGATACATCTATGGAGATAAGAATCATTTCAGATAATTATGATGAAATTGTAGTGGAACATTTTCCTAAAGCTGAAGTCGGAATCAATTGTAGAAGTAATATTGTTTTAAAGTATAACCAAGGAATCTTAGTGACATCAGTAGAGTCAGATGAGTTCGAAAATGAGGCTTTAAAATATTGTTCAGGGATTGATATAAAAAAATATGAAACGAAAACGGATATTGTTAATGAGTTGAAAGGAAACAAAATTACGGAGCTTTTAGATGCTGATATACAAACAGTGGTTAATGATATTGGCGAATTTTCAGCAAATTTATACTTTAATATTTCCACATCAAAAGATGAAAAAGAGAAATTTTTATACAAGTATTTAAACACACCTAAAAATATTGAAAGTGGAATAATATTATATAGAAATGCATTTAGTATATCTTCATATGAAGGAAGGAAAGATTGGTTAGGACTTGGAAAAAGATCTAGAAAATCCCCTGCGGCAGCTTCTCATCCAACGGGTGCATGGCGTGTGAGAGAAAATCAGATGGCAGGTTATGTCATGATAGATAAAAAGAAGAATGCTGTGCTTCAGGATATGGCTAACCGCCAAGGCTTAGATGAAAATATTTATTATCAGTTATTTGTTGAAATAATATTAGTAGGCATTAAAGAATTTGAAAGATATAGACAAAATATTGTTAGAAAAATAAATGCTAAGAATCAGGTAGAAGGGCAAAAAGCAACACCTATTTCTGATCGAGTATTAAACCGACCGACATCTGTTAGTGGTTTAACAAAGGAAGAAGCAAAGCAATTAGCAACAGAAATCAAAAGTTATAAAAAGGAGGGAAAACAATATCAGAAAGATAAAGAAGCGGTAGAGGCTAGATATAAATATGATGTAAGAATTTTAAATGTATTAGCAACAACGGGATTAAAAGCTTCATCCATTGCGCATGAAATGAAAAATGATAGAAATGCCATATATGATAATTACAATAATATAGTAGATGCATTAAAAGAATATGGTATGTGGGATGAATTGAATTCTTCTGAAAAAACGAGAAAATCTTATAAAAATGTACCTTATTTGTTGGAAAGTAATGATGTTGTTGGAAGAAAATTGGTGACATTCATGGACACTATGTTGGAAGAAATAGAAAAAAAACAGTTTGAGATTAGGTACCAGAGTATAGCAGATATCTTAACTGTTATAAAAAAAGTGTGGGAAAGAGATTACGCATGGCTTAGTATTGAAATTACAATGGATGAAGATATTGTTTATCAGATTTCAGAAGATATATTGCAGGTTATTTTTGATAATCTGATTTTAAATAGTGTGCAGCAAAATGAAAATACGCAAAAACTAATGATCACTATATCTATAAATGAGACTAATGGATTTTTAAATATTAAATATTGTGATAATGGAAAAGGACTTGATGATAAGTATAAAACGGATCCGATGAAAATATTAGAGGTACATGAAACTACAAGAACTAATGGGCATGGTCTCGGAATGTGGATTGTAAATAATACATGTACAATGTCAGGAGGAAAAATACAGAAAATATGTGGGGAAAAGGGATTTGAAATAGAATTCACTATAGGAGGAAAAATATAATGGAAAACTTAAAAATTATATATATAGATGATTATCCGGAGACTTCATTATCCAAATATTTGGATAAATATAAGAATTCGAGTTGTAATGTTGAATCTTTAGATATTAAATTCAATCCAGATGCAGGATACGAGAGTTTGATTAATAATCCGGATGTTAAATCAGCAAATATAATTTTTATAGACTCAAAATTATTTGAAAATAGAACAGCAATAGCAGGAAAGTTTACAGGAGAAGAATTTAAAATTATTCTAAAAAAATATTTTCCATTTATAGAGGTGATTGTTATTACACAAAATGAAATCGCCCCAGATTATGAAACAATTTCTAAATATGATCCTAAATGCGGAAAGACGCCAGTGGAATATTATGATGAAAAGCTTCCTCCAATATTGGACCAATGTATTAGAAATATTTTTGAAGTTAGAAAAATTACCTCAGAATTGCAAAAGAATACTAGCTGGGAAAAAGTTATGGTCGAAAAAATAGTGAATTCAGTTAATGGTCAAGGAAAATTTGATGAATTTACTAAGAATGATATTGATGATGTGATAAAAATGTTTCAAGAGTTGCAGACAAAAGTAGAGGGATAGGAATATGGACTACAGAAGAACAAAGTATTGTCCAGAATTAATTGATGTGTCACAAAAAAAGAAAGAAGTAGAAAAATTAGTTGAAATAGAGCACCCTAATGCAAAAGATATGCATAGATATATTAGTGATAATTCTCAGAAATTTAAGTTGGAATTTATTAAAGCATATAATGGGAAATGTGCATATTGTGGAGCTTCAATTGATTTGATAAAAAAGACTGAATTTGAAATAGATCATTTTTTATATGAAAAAGCTCCTATATTTGCTACAAAAAAAGATGCAGGTTATATGGGAAATTTAATCTTATCATGTCATGACTGTAATCATAATAAAAATTCATTTTGGATTGAAAAGGAAGAAATGGATACATTGAATCCGGATGGAGAAAAAATTAAGAATGTATTTATAAGAGATGACAAATATTATATTCGGATAAATGATGAGTTTAAAAAAAATACAACTATAGAAGGGTTTTATAATAAGCTTTGTTTGGGATCTGAATTACATAGGCTGGATTATTTAATAATGAATATAATTGGATTGCAGAGGTATTGTGAAGACAATAGTGATTTATATGTCGGACTTGGAAAAATACTGGATATAATAAGGGAAAAGAGAAATATTATGTAGACTAAAGTTCTAATCATAATGTTTTATTTATGCAATATTACGCAGAAAAATTTTTGCAAAGAAGGAAGTGAATTCATGGACATAAAGCAGCTAATTGGTGAAACCACAGATTATGACAAAAAGCTTGCTCTTGAAGAGAAGAAACCTAAAAGTTGGTGCAAGAGCATCAGTGCGTTTGCTAATTGTTTTGGTGGCAAGTTGATATTTGGTGTATCTAATGATAGTGAGCTGGTGGGACTTGTGGATGCAGAAGGTGATGCGGAGAAAATTAGTTAATCAATAAAAATACATTTGAATCCAATACCAGAGTTTAAGCTTTCATTTGAAAAAGATGGGGACAAGACTTTTGTTATTGTAGAGGTTATGAAGGGGCAGCAGACACCATACTATTATGAGGGAGACGGACAACTTGTTGCATTTATGCGTATAGGAAATGAAAGTGTTCCGGCAACACCTTCGCAGTTGAGAGAATTGGTACTTCGTGGAAGTGGTGAAAGTTATGATAGTCTGAAGTCAAGATATGATTTTAGCAATATGTCTTTCACAAAATTAAAATCGGTGTATAAACAGAGAACAGGAAATACATTTGAAGATACAGATTATGAATCTTTTGGTTTGGTTGATGAGAAAGGAAATCTGACGAATGCAGGAGCGCTTCTGGCAGATGAATCTCCGGTTCGCTATTCCAGATTATTTTGCACAAGATGGAATGGACTTACAAAGGCATCTGGTATAGTAGATGCACTTGATGATAAGGAATATACTGGAAGTCTTGTCACATTGTTACAGGCAGGAACGGATTTTGTCAGAAATAATTCTAAGAAAGCATGGCGTAAGGTAGGCGACGGCAGAATTGAAATGCCTGATTATCCGGATCGTGCAGTACTGGAAGGTGTAGTAAATGCATTGATTCATAGAAATTATATGGAGATAGGCAGTGAAGTCCATATAGATATGTTCGATGATAGAATTGAAATATATTCACCCGGTGGAATGGTAAGTGGAATATCTCTTGAGGGGAAAAATCTATTGAAAATTCCGTCAAAGCGAAGAAATCCGATATTAGCTGATATATTCAGCCGTTTAAAATATATGGAGCGTAGAGGTGGTGGATTTAAGAAGATATTGGCAGATTATGAGGGACAAGTAGAATTTGATGAGACCAAGATGCCAGTCTTTGATGCAGATAATGATGATTTTACATTGACTTTGTATAATCTGAATTATGGCATTAATTATGCAACACAGGTGAATGAAAATGTCATAGAAAATGTCATAGAAATTTCGGAAGGAAAAATGAAGCAGTTAATGCCAGAGTATTCTAAGAAGAAGCTTACTAAAGCATGTGAGATCCTAAAAATGATTTCCGAAAATCCGAATATTTCTATTGATGAATTAAGAATAGCCTTAGATGTCACAGATAGGACAATAGCAAGATATATATCTGAATTAAAGAATAAAGGTATCATAGAACGAAAAGGCCCAGATAATGGTGGAGAATGGAAAATTAAGTAAGGAAATAACAGTAATATAGTGTCCAAACTGGCATTCAAGAATATTCCGAAGTTAGTCTCAACGAAGTCTCACGAGATTTGAGACTGAGATGGACTAACATGAGACTAGGGAGATTCATAAGCGAGGTTATAAGCAAGAAAGATCGGAAGATATTTCAAGAAAGAAGATTAGGGGTTACATCACAAGGAGTACACCAAATGGAAAACAAACGAAAAACTGCAGTCCTGGAAATCCTAAACTACTGGAAAATCACAGAATTCCTAGGTCAGACCGACATTCCACAGGAAAGTTCAGAGAACAAGAAGCTAATAAAAAATATTAAGAATGGCAAAGCGGTTAAGGCAGAGAAGATCGAGGTCTTCTTTGATTTGCCAGTTTTGTCGGCTTCTGATATAGATCTGGAAATGATCCTGGAAAATGACAGGGACGACTATGCGAAGTTTCCTTCGGTTGGTGATGAGATCCATTTTTGCCTGGGGAAGGTAGAGAGGAATACAGTAGTTGATTATCTTGAGAAGTTTATAGAGAATAAAGCCGATAATCCTGAGATAGCTTATCCCCAAAAGAGCGCGATCGCATGGTGCTCATTCAAGACAGATACGAAAGGTGTGTATCTTCAGAACAGTTTCAAACTGTCACCGATACTGTGGGCAGTTGCCAAGTGGGATGAGACAAGAGCGCATAATAGTCATGACTTTTCTCTCGATACTAGCGAGTATGAAGAACTTGTTGGAGAGATCGATGAGGAACTGCAGGACCAGAATGTCGATGAGTTCATTTCAACCATATATGAAAAGATTTTTAACGAGTATGTGAAGCACAGGTTCTTAGATGATCCTCAGGAATCGATGGGAATTGCCGAATACAACAGGTATGCGAGCGAACAGGCCAGAGATGCGGACGAGGACGCATTTGACTATGCGGATCTGGGTAAAAGCTTCTTTTTGAATGACATTATCCAGTTGTCAGAGCTGGTTCAGAATGGGAACTTTGGCGATGGGAATGAATATGAGAAGAAAGTGATCGAGTACATTCTGGCAGGGTACGAAAAGTCGAAAGGCCTAGACAATTTACCGAGAACGATCATCTCACCGGAGGCGGGAAAAAGTGAGATGAAGCGGTTCTTTGATAGAACTCTCAGCGTTACAAATTCACCAAGGGGTAAATGGCCGGCCAAATATATGCCGGCGTTGATGCAGCAGGTTGCGGTCAATATAGCAATCAGACAGGATGGGGATGCGCCTGTTTTTTCTGTAAATGGACCTCCCGGAACGGGAAAGACTACATTGCTCAAGGAGATCGTGGCAAGCAATATCGTTGAGCGCGCATGGCTTCTCGCTGAGAATGCAGAAGAGCCGGATTCAATATTTGAAATGCATTCATTTTCTCATGGCCCTCTTGAGGCAAATGCTAATGCCTATTACCAGTATGCGCCTCATTATTATTCGATAAATGTTGATGAGATCAACAATTATGGTATGCTGGTCGCGTCATGTAACAATGCAGCGGTGGAGAATATCACGATAGATCTTCCGAAGGCGAGAGATATACTTGACAGTCTGGAGTCATCTGGGGATGACGATGAGGATGTTCGGTGTGGTCTGGATGAGGTCCGTGATCTGTTTGATATCGACAAGACCGACGACGTGGAGACTATAACCAGATACGGAAAGAGCCGCGAAGAGAAGGATATTTATTTTACGCGGTATGCGGATAAGCTTCTAGGAGACGCTGATTGCTGGGGCCTGATATCTGCTCCATTTGGCAGAAAGGCGAATATCCGTAAGTATTGCAATTCGGTCCTGAAGCCATTTGTGGATGACTATAGATCGAATGATGTCAGAGAGCAGCATAAGGCAAAATATCTGGAGGTAAGAAAAAAGTTTTTATCTCAGTACAAATTGGTTGAAAACTTACGAAAAGAATTAGGACAGATCTGTGCTCTGACAGGTTCGGTTCCTATGGAGCTGCAGGAAGATGCACCAGAGGATTTGTCATGTGAAGTAAGTGATGTGGAAAGAAAGAGGCAGATGCTTGAGCGTCAGTTATTTGCTGAACAAAAAGAGCTGATCGAGCTTGAGGAAAGCAGACCGAAGGGATTGTTTGCCAGACGTAAAGATAATTCAACAAGGAATTTTCTGATTCAGGAGAAGAAAGCGACAGTTTCAAAACTCAGAACAGAGATCTCTTCTTTGAATGTCAGATTATCTGGACTGCAGAATCTTCAGACATATCAGAGTAAGATTGAGGAGTATTCACATGGGCAGATGAAGATGATCCCGTTGGACGCTGCATTTATGGAACGTTATGTATCCGAGGACGACAGGCTGTCAACAAAAGCACAGATAACCAATCCATGGTTTACCGCCCAGTACAATAGAGAGCGAGAAAAGTTATTCCTGTATGCATGTAAGCTGCACAAGGAATTCGTCATTTCATCAAAATGCATGAGGCACAACATCATCAACCTGATGATAGCGTGGAATGTGTTCGATGATTGTGGAGAGAGAATGGTGGCTGCAGACAGGGAAGAAGCCATGCCTTACATGCTTCAGAGTATATTCCTGCTCACCCCTGTGATATCCACAACATTTGCATCAGCGCAGACTTTCCTGGGGGATGTGAAGGAAAGCTGTGTGCTAGGAACTCTTATCGTCGATGAGGCAGGACAGGCACAGCCACAGATGGCAGTTGGTGCGATGTTTAGGTGCAGAAAGGCAATCATAGTCGGAGATCCAAAGCAGATCGAGCCTGTGGTTACCGCAGAGACTGACATGATAAAACAGTTGCTTACAGCAGAGATATTGGCAGGTTACAAGGATAAGAAAATCTCTGTTCAGGCCTTTGCTGACTACATAAATCCGTATGGAACTTATCTTGGAAAGGGTGAGGAGAAAGAGTGGGTAGGCTGCCCACTGGTAGTCCATAGACGCTGTATTGATCCGATGTACACGATCTCAAACGTGCTCTCATATGATGGAACTATGAAGCAGCAGACCGCAGAACCTAAGGAGGACAGGGTAGAGACATTTATCCTGGACAAGAGCTGCTGGATCGATGTAGCCGGTGCTGAGAATTCGGGCAAAAAGGACCACTTTGTCAAGGTCCAGGGCGAGCTTGTGCTGAAACTTCTGGAGAGAAAATTTGAACGGGATTCCGGTGATATCCCTAGGTTGTTTATCATCACACCATTTACATCGGTGAAAGAGGGGATGCTGGAGATGATAAAGAAATCGGAGCTATACGGAAAAGAGCCAAGAGTCAGAAAATGGCTTAATGCAAATAACATTGGAACTGTGCACACTTTCCAGGGACAGGGAACGGATGAGGTTATATTCCTGCTCGGATGCGACAGCAAATCTATGGGAGCCGTCAACTGGGTGAACAATAATATCGTCAATGTCGCAGCGACAAGGGCAAAATTCAGATTTTACATGATAGGAGATAAGGCGGTATGGACGTGCAAACCGGTGAGGGTTGCGAGAGAATGCACAGCAGAGATACTAACAGATAAAGAGGTTGCTGAGCTGCTTGGCGATAAGACCGAAGAGGCTAAGTCTGCATCAGCAGAGATGTCTATGATATGCCCTGAGTGCGGGAAAAAGCTGGTCGAGAGATCTGGGAAATTCGGCAAATTCATAGGCTGCTCGGGCTATCCAAAGTGTCATTTTACACAGTCAATATAAAATTAAAAACGCGGTAGTGTTATTGAAACGAGTAGTAGAACTGCAAAAATTCAGTTTTACTACTCGTTTTTTGTTGTCAGACATCTTTAAGAAAGCTTTACCCGGGTATTACATACGATTGATGACGAATTTTACAATGTATCGTTAGAATAAAGACCATAAAAGATGTCAGACAACTTTTGCGAAAGAAAGGGCAGGCAATATGCAGTATAGATATGAACAGGTCGCCGAGATCATTGCGGCGAAAATCAGAAATGGTGAATGGCAGATAGGACAGAAGATTCCAGGTGAAATCGAGCTTGCAAGGGAATATGGAGTGGGACGTTCCACGGTGCGTGAGACTTTAAATATCCTTCAGCAGAAAGGCATGATCGAAAAGCGCCATGGTTCTGGAACTTATGTCACTGAAAATAAAAAGATTATGGAGAACCCATTGCTCCTGCTTTCTTCGGTTGGAACAATGATAAAGGATGCCGGCTATCAGGCGGGCAGCATATTCAGGAGCACAACACATGAGTTGTCGACTGGGCATATACAGAGAAAGTTGAACTTATCCGAAGAAGACAAGATAGTCGTGGTAAACCGTGCGAGAACAGCGGATGGACATCCGGTTGCTTTTTCCTATAATGTGTTTCCGCAAAAACTTGTGGGCGATATTTTTGACGATGGGCTTTCCGGCAGTATCTTAAAGATACTATCTGACAGATGTGGTGTAGAGATCACATATGCAGACAGTTCGATCAAGGGCCTTAGCCATAGAAATGAATGGGATATGGAGGCGGAACGGTTCCTGAACAGTCCAGTCATTTTGATGGAGCAGCTTCATTTGGACAGCCAGGACAGACCTGTGATGTATTCATTCGATTATATCAATACGGATCTGGTAAAGCTTCATATAAGAAGGGAGATTTTGTGATGACAGGGAAGAACAGTCTGGCAAGATTGAAAAAGAAATTTATCTTTATATTAAAGGGAATTGTTTTGGCAATCATACTTTTTATCACGTTGTTTCCAATCCTATGGCTGGTGAAAACATCAGTTGCATCTACAGAAGATATACAGAATGGACTGGCTTTCAATATAAAAGCTGTAAATTTTTCACAGTACAGACAGCTTTTCGTGGAAAAAGGATTTGATACGGCGTTAAAAAACAGTCTGATCAATTCACTATCAGCCCTCGTGTTGTCTTTGTCATTTGGACTTACAACAGCATATATTCTGGCGAGGAAACGCTTTCGTTTCGGAATGCGCAAGCCAATCACATTCTGGATACTCCTTGTGCGTATATTGCCACCTGTCGCTTTTGTTGTACCACTTTATACATTATTTACCAAGCTGGGGTTAATGGGCGGAAGGATGCCGGTTATCTTATCCTGTATTCTGATCAACCTGCCGTTAACCATCTGGTTTATGGTGTCTTTCTTTGAAGAATTGCCGGAGGCAATTGAAGAGAGTGGAAAAATAGATGGAGCAAATGAATGGCAGTTGTTTACCAAAATAGTTCTGCCGCTTGTTCTGCCTGGAATTGCAGCAATTTCAATGTTGTCATTTATGTATGCCTGGAATGAATACACGTACAGCGTAATTCTTACGCGTTCTCCAGAAAATTATACAATACCGCTGGCACTGGCCGTTTTAAATACGGAAGATAATGTAACCAATTTCGGACTTGTATCCGCTGGTGGGGTTGTTTCATTTATACCAATTTTTATATTTGTGGTCTTTGCACAGAACTATCTGATCAGTGGTTTATCCAGTGGTGCTGTGAAAGAATAAAAACAAGAAAACAAGCTTAGGAAAAGAAAGGAAAATGAAGATGAAAAAGAGATTGAGAAAGATCGGAAGTGCAGCGGTATGCCTTGCAATGGCAATGTCACTTGCAGCATGTGGAAACAACACGGATAATGCAGGCAGCACAGATGGCGCAAGCGGTACAGACAGTACACAGAAAGAGGCAAATACAGATACGGAAGCAAAATCCAGCGATCCGACAAACATGACGATCATTCTGAGAGGTG